>FUFK010041327.1_pt1 | contig 11589 bp, 18 predicted proteins | sample 1021851 | NCBI WGS metagenome assembly FUFK01 (sample SAMEA51879418, study PRJEB19060) | metagenome
ATTATGAAGGTAGAAAGTCCTAAGACATTAGACCCAACCTTTAATTTATCTAAATATAGTGTATAATATATTTGTATATTTTATATAAATGTAGTATAATATTAGTAACGTAAAAGCGATTGTCTCGTAAGCAGCGAAAGGAAATAAAATGGAACAACAGCAAGAGTGGGGAGAAGTTAAAGTAGAAAAAGAAGAAGCTCCCAAAGTAGAATTTGAAGTAGAAGAAGAAAAGAAAGAAGAAGTACAAGAAGAACCTAAACAAGAAATAAAAGAAGAACCAAAAGAAGAACCAAAAAAAGAAGAGCCAAAAGAATTAGAAGGTATAGATACCAAAGGTGCTCAAAAAAGAATTAGACAATTAGTTAAACAAAGAAAAGAAAAAGAAGAAGAAGTTGCAAAACTAATTAAACAAAATGAACAGTTAGCAATTAGAGTTAAAAAACAAGAAGAAGATTTTTATAAGTTAGGTAAACTTAATTTAAATGCTAATGAAAAACAAATAAAAGATAAATTAGATTTAGCAAGAACAGCTTATGCAACAGCACATGAAGAAGGTGATAGTGCGAAAATATTAAAAGCTCAAGAAGCATTAAATGAAGCACAAGTTGATTTAAAAAATCTAGAAGTTACAAAAAATAATTTTAAAGAACCAGAGGTTCAACAACAACCAGTACAACAGCAACAAGTACAACAACCTCAACCACAACCTGACCCAAAAGCAGAAGAATGGGCAGCACAAAATGAATGGTTCGGACAAGATAGAATAATGACAGCAAGTGCATTAGCTATTGATACAGAATTAAAAGAAGAAGGGTATGACCCTACAAGCTCTGAATTTTATGAAGAAATTAATAATAGATTACAAGAGACTTTTCCTCATAAGTTTAAAATTAATAAAGAGGAAACTAAAGAAGTTCGTAAGCAGGAAACGTCAGAAACTGCACAAGTAGTAGCAGGAGGTACACGTAGCACTCCTAGTTCTAAAAATAAAGTAAAGCTTACTAAAGAAGATGTAAGACTAGCTAATAAATGGAATATACCACTTGAACAGTATGCTCAAGAAAAACTCAAAGCAACGAGTGCAGAAGGCGAGTATACAACAATAAACATGCAACGTGGAGGTAAAAAATAATGACACGAATCAATACACGTAGTTCACAACTTAGAGAAAATAATACTAACGAAGAAACAAATTATCAGTTTGAAGAACAAGATAATTTACACATACCAGAAGCAATAATAAATCGTTTCAAAGACGAAGGAATGACTCTTGGATGGTTAAGAGTAACTCTTAAAGGACAAGATGATTTCAAATACATTGGTAAAAAAATGCAAGAAGGTTGGAAATTTGTTGATATGAAAGAAGTACCTGAATTAGAACAAACATCAGTCGTGAAGATGGAGGGAAGATACTCTGGAGCTGTCTGTCGTGGAGACATTGCGTTAGGTAAAATACCTACCAAGTTATTCCAAAGTAGAAATGAGTTTTATCAGAATAAGTCTGACCAATTAATGGATGCAGTTAATAGTCAATTAATGAGAGGAAATAATTCTAGTATGCCCATTTCTAATTCTAGTAAAACCACAGTAACAAAAGGTAGACAACCTAGTTTTCAAAAGTAATCCTTTTGTTGCTTTATTAACAATAAAGGANATTGAACTATGGCAAGTGTAAATGCACCAAGAGGGTTAGCCCTCGCCAAAAAAAATGGTTCTGGTTCCAACTCTACTGGTATACGTACTATTGATTTGACACCTGCAAGTCCAAAGGTGGCTTCAGCATTGATACCTTCAGATATATTTACAGGAGACCCTATCTTAATTGAAAGTCAAGGTACTATTAAACCTTGTCCTGCAAATGTAACAGTTAAATGTGCAGGAGTGTTTCAAGGAATACAGTTTGTAAATGCTAGTGGAGAGCAAAAATTCGCAAGAAGTTTTACAGGTGGAACCACAGCTACAGACGTTAAGATTCATATTGCAAGTGACCCTGACCAAACATTCTTTATCCAAGCAGATGCTACAGTAACTGGTTCTGCAGGATTAGGTGTTGGTGTGGTAAATGCACCATATATTTTAGGAACTGGAAGTCATAAGACTGGACAAAGTGCTTATGTTTTAGATGCTTCTGGTCCTACACAGGCAACAAGTCATTTGAGAGTTATNAGAAGAGCACCATGGGATACAGGTGTNGGAGCATCAGCAGGTGTNACTGACCAATATCCTTGGTATGAAGTTAGAATTAACTCACATATGGATAATTATATAACANCAACTGTTTCATCAGCTTAGGAAAGGAGATAAATTATGCCAATAAATAGAGCTGCGATAAGCAAAGAACTCCTTCCAGGATTAAATGCTGTCTTTGGAATGGAATATGGAGAAGTAAATGATGAGCATTTACCACTATATGAAATAGAAAATTCAGATAGGTCTTTTGAAGAGGAAGTCCTCTTTACAGGATTTGGTACTGCTCCAACTAAAAATGAAGGTGCTGCTGTTGTTTATGATGATGCAGGNGAAAGNTTTACAGCTCGTTATACAAACGAGACTATTGCTTTAGCTTTTGCAATCACAGAAGAAGCAATGGAAGATAACCTTTATGATACTTTTGCTAAATTAAGAGCAAAAGGTTTAGCCAGAGCAATGGCTAATACNAAACAAGTAAAAGCTGCAAAGCTATATAACGAAGGATTNACNACAGCACAAGGTGATGGANNANNNTTATTTANTGCNNNNCATCCAACTGTTGGAGATGGTAACCAAAGTAATATAGGTACAGCAGCAGCAATNTCAGAAGCTAGTTTNGANTCTGCNGTAATTGCAATTCAAAAGTTTAAAGATGATAGAGGAATCTTAATTGGTTCATCTGCTGTATCTTTACACGTACCAATAGACTTAATGTTTACATGCTGATGTATTATTAAATACACCAGGAATTGTAGGTAGTGCAGATAATGACATAAACTCTGTTAGAAACTTAGGAGTATTCCCAAGTGGTTATTTTACTAACAGAAGATTTACTGATACTAATGCTTACTTTTTCAAAACTGATGTTCCTAATGGTACAAAGATGTTCAATAGAACACCTTTACAAACCAAAATGGAACCAGATTTTGATACTGGCAACCTCAGATTTAAAGCCAGAGAAAGATATTCTTTTGGAGTATCTGACTGGAGAGGTTGGTTTGGTAATCAAGGTGCTTAACCATTAATAATTAGGGAGGGTTGAAATATACTCTCCCTACTATAAGGATTTAANATGGCAACAAATATTAAGACATTTAATAAAAGAGGTGGAGATGGTGTTATTATCAGCTCTACTGCAAAGAATAGAATAATTGGTATTCATTCATATTCAACTATAGCAGGTGTAATTACTATTGGTGACCAAACAGGAACGTTAGTAACTTATGAAGTTCCTGCAAGTGCAGAATCAGATATGTATTTTGGAGAGATGGGTATTGCTTGTAGTGCAACAGTTACTATATCTACACCAGATGCAGGTAGTGTTACCTTAATAGTAGGATAGTATAGTGCCTAATTATTCATTTCTTAAAACTGATATAATAAATACTATAGAAAATAATTCATCAGAGTTTGAAGAACATATTCCTTACTTTGTTGAAAAAGCTGAAAGTAGAATAGTAAAAGAACTAGATGATTCTGGTTTAGATAACTACTCTACTTTTTCATTTACAGCTTCTGACCCAGTAGTTAGTTTACCTGCTGATACATTAGTTGTAAGAAATGTAAACTTTACTACAAGTGTTTCAACCACAGCAGTTCCTGCTAATTCAAAAGTTAACTTATTACAAAGACCTTATGAATATGCAATAGACTATTTTCCTTTTGCTAGTGCATCAACAGGAACTCCAAGATATTATTCAAGAAAAACTAATACACAAATTTATATTGTACCAACACCTGCATCTGCAGTATCAGGTGAAATACAATTTACACGTAGACCTTTAGCTTTAGCTAGTGCTACAGGTACAAGTGTAACAACATCAAANTATTTTAGTGAGTTTTGCTATAATGCTCTCTTTGCAGCATGTATGGTAGAAGCTACATACTTTATAAAAGATTTTCAAACANTAGCAAANTGGGAAGGTAAATATAAAAATTCAATAGATGCCNTACGTAATCAGTCTAGAAGAACAAGACAAGATGATATGCAATCAGCTAATAATCCTTCAGGTGGTCCTAATCCAGTATTACAAGGAGCACAATAATGACTATTAGTAGAATTAATGTAATACAGCAAATAACAAAAGTTAATAATAAAAAGAAAAAGAAAAAAAAGAAAGGGAGAAAAAATGCAAATAAAAACTAAAACTTTAATAGTAGGAGCAAATGCAAGAACTATTAATCAATCTACAGGTCATGATACAAGTGGTAAACCAACTGGTCAAGGTTATGGTGCTGCTAGAAAAGGACCTGGAGTAAGAGGACCAATAGAAGCTCAAGTTAAAGAAGAGCCTAGAGAATATAAAACTGTAGGAGAAAGATAATGGCATTACCTTTAGTTATATTAGGAGTTAGAGTAGGAGCACAAGTTGCTAGTAAATTAGGTCCTAGAGCTATATCAGCTTTAAAGAAAATGGATAGAGGTCAAGTTACAAAAATTGTAAATAAAGTTAAAAATGCAATAAAGAGTAAAGACACTAAAAGATTAGAAAATATTAATCAAGAAATAAAAAAAATAGGTAGGCAAAGAGGACCTAAAAATGTAGAAGCAGGTCCTAGTATGAGACAAGCTCAAAGATTAAAAAAGAAAGAAACAAAATTACAACAAGAAAAAACTGCTATAGCAAAAAGAAAAGAAGCTAGAAAAAATAGAGCAAAAGCTACTGCAGATGTTGCAGCAAGAACTACTCCTCTTGCTTTAATTAAAAGACGTAAAAAAGAAGACAAACCTGTAGATACTAATAAAAAAGAAAATACAAATAAAAAAGTATCATCATCAAAATTATCTAATACAATAACTATAAAAAAAGGAGATACTCTTTCAGAAATAGCTAAAAATACTCCTGGTGTTACATTAGGTGCTATTAAAAAAGCAAATCCTAATATTAATTTAAATAAAATAAGTATAGGTCAAAAAATTAATATGCCTAAAGAAGAAGAATTAACTCCAGATAGAAAATCTGTGTATCAAGATTTAACTAAATCTGAAATGGAAGAAATTGCTATAAAGAAAAAAGTAGGTGGACCATTAAGACCTATACCTGCAGGAAATAAAGGATTACCTAATTTACCAACTGCTGTTAGAAACAAAATGGGTTTTAAGAAAAGAGGTGGTAGAGTAGTTAAACGAGCTGTTGGTGGTGGAGTTGCACTTAGAGGATTAGGAGCAGTTCGTAGAGTATAATGCCTAAAAAGAAAAAAATAAAAGGCAAAGGCATGAAAGGCATGTCAATTAAAAGTGGAGATAAAAGACCCACTAAACAAGGAGCAGGATTAACAGCTAAAGGTGTAGCTAAATATAGAAGACAAAATCCTGGAAGTAAATTACAAACTGCTGTTACTGAAAAAAAGCCAACAGGTAAAAGAGCAGCAAGAAGAAAGAGTTTTTGTGCTAGGTCTGCAGGACAAATGAAAAAGTTTCCTAAAGCAGCNAANNANCCTAACTCAAGATTAAGACAAGCAAGACGCAGATGGAGGTGCTAACTGTCATATTTAATAAGCAATATTCCCCATTTTAAATGTTGGGTAAGAAAAGAATTTACAAATAACCACATAGATTATCATGGCGAATATTTACATGGACTAGCGATAGCAGTCAATACAATACCAGATAGATGTTTAAGTTTTCAAGTAGTCTTTACTGGCATAGATGAAGAAGAAAATATACATGGAGGTGCAATGTGGGCAAGGATGCCAATAACAAGTTTAGTAGCAGACGAAGTTTTAGACGAGATGCCAGAAAGAATGGACACACATTTAGCACAACCTTGGGACTGTTCCTCAAGAGGACACTCCATAATAGTAATGGATAGAATAAGTTCTAGCCCTTGGATGTGTAAAATAGGTGGTGAGTTTTATAAAGGAAGATATATGTTTACAGTTGATTATACAGATAGTTACATTAGTGATGACCCTGCACAACATAAACAAAGTCACGTACTGCAACTTATAGATGCAGATAAATGGACAGGTAATATCGTGGCATTACCTAACAATAGAGTTAGGGTAACTAATCCTGCTCTTTGGGTAACTGGTGAAGGTGCTCCAGACTTTGCACCAAGTCAGTATATTCATTCAGCAGAAATACATGATAGTTATACAGACCCTGATATTACTTTTAACAATCTTTATGCAAGAGGAAAAAATGAAAAAAACTAAATACATGAAAAAAGGTGGAGCCATGAAAAAAACTAAATATATGAAAAAGGGTGGAANCTTAAAAAGAAAAGGTGGTGGANCTACTGGTATGAAAAAGACTAANTATATGTCTAAAGGTGGNGCTATGAAAAAAACTAAGTATATGTCTAAAGGTGGNANNTTAGCAGGNATGNCTNNACGTAGAAATGCTANNAGAGGTAANTANTGGCATTACCTAAAAAGAAAAAGAAAACTAAAAAGAAGAGTGGAGCTAAACCTACTAATCCTGCTTTGTATGCTAGAGTAAAAGCAGAAGCGAAAAGAAAATTTGATGTATATCCTTCTGCTTATGCTAATGCATGGTTAGTACGTACTTATAAAAAACGTGGTGGTAGGTATAGGAGTTAATCATGGCTAAACCTAAAGGTGGACTTACAGCATGGTTTGGCAAAGGACCTAAAGGTGATTGGGTAGACATAGGAGCACCCAAGAAAAAAGGTAAGTTTCAATCTTGTGGTAGAAAGTCTACTAAAGGAAGTAAAAGAAAATATCCTAAATGTGTACCAAGAGCTACTGCTAATAGAATGAGTAAATCTCAAATAAAAAGTGCAGTAAAAAGAAAAAGAGCCAAAGCACAAGGGGTAGGTGGTAAACCTACAAATGTAAGAACATTTAAAAAGAAAAAGAGAAATGGTAAGACAATTAAAAAAAGTAACTAAACAACTAAAAAAAGCTTCTAAGCTTCATGCAAATCAAGCTAAAATAGTTGCAAATTATGTAAAAAAGAATGACAAAAAAAAGAAAAGACCCAAAAGTAGGAACAGGAAAAAAGCCTAAAGGTTCTGGTCGTAGATTATATACAGATGAGAATCCTAAAGATACAGTTAGAATTAAATATGCAACTGTAGCAGATGCAAAGAANACAATAGCTAAAGTTAAAAGAATAAATAAACCTTATGCTAGAAANATACAAATANTAACTGTATTAGAACAAAGAGCAAAGTTTGGTGGTAAACCAGAGCAATCAAGATTAGCAAAAGCAGCTAAGAAACAATTAAAGGAAAAGCATAGAAAATATGGCTAGTTCAGGAACTTATAATTTTAATCTAGATATAGATGAAGTAATTCAAGAAGCTACAGAAATGATAGGTGGTGAGCAAACTCTTGGTCATACACCACAATCAGCTAGAAGGTCTATAAATTTATTATTAAATGATTGGCAAAATAGAGGTGTTCTATTATGGACAACATTTACTACAGCAGTTACAGTAGCAACAAGTGTTACTTCTTATGATTTAGAAAACTCAGTAAATGATGCATTAGTTATTACAGTTAAAGCAAGTGTATCAGCTACAGAAACACAATTAACAAGAATATCNTTTGAAGANTATAANGTNNTACCTAATAAATCACAAACAGGTAGACCAACACAATATGCTATAAAAAGAAATGTAGATAAGCCTACAATATTTTTATATCCTATACCTAATAATAGTTCAGAAATATTAACTATAGAAGCAATAAGACAAGTAGAGGATGTAAATAAATCTGCAGAACAAAATGCAGATATACCAAAAAGATTTTTACCTTGTTTAACATATGGNTTAGCTTATTATCTNTCACAAAAAAGAGCAGGTATACCTATGGATAGANTTAGNTATGTTAAANNNAAGTTATGAAGAAACATTAAAAAGAGCTATGGAAGAAGATAAAGAAAGAGCAAGTATTTATTTTAAACCTAAATTAGGATATATTTAATGTCTAGAAGAAGTACAAAAGCAAAAGCAATGTGTGACTCATGTTCATTTGTTTATGATATGAGAGTAATGAAACTAAACAGTTATGATATGTTAATATGTCCTCAATGTTTTGAAGGTAATTATGATTTAAAAAATCATCCACAAAATAAATCTGCTGATGTAAGAGATGATACGATAGTTCCAAATGCAAGACCAGATATTTTTGGTAGAAATATTACATGGGAAGCAGCTAATATTACATGGAATGATGTTCCAACACCTAATACCAGAAAGTGGGATACAGTATGAGTGATTTATCAAATAATTTAATTAATGCTACATATAAAAAATTATTACAAGTTAGTACCTCTGGTAACACAGGTATATCAGGAACACTAACAAATGTTCAAACAGGAGATGGAACTAATACAGCAGTTAAGATAGCTACAAGTGCTGTTCAAGTAGATGGTACATTATTTGTAGGACAAACCTTTGGAGTATCAGGTGATGCTTCTGTAGCAGGTAATTTAGCTATATCTAATAAAGTTTGTGCTAGTGCATTTCATGGTGATGGTTCTAATTTAACAGGATTAGTGTTTACAGGTGATGTATCTGTATCTAGTTTAATAGTTACTAATAATGTAACTNTAGGTGGTAATGTTACTATTGGTGGTAATGTTATGGTATCTGGTGGTGAAATACAAGTTAAAAATACAGGGTCACAATCTAATATAAAACTATATTGTGAATCTTCTAATGCACATTATGCAGCATTACAAGCTCCACCACATAGTTCTTTTAGTGGTAATATAACAATAACACTTCCAACAAGTACAGCAACATTAGTTGGTACATCTACAACAGATACATTAACAAATAAAACATTTGGTGATGCAGTAACTTTTGATGATGATATATCAGTTAGTGGTAATTCAAACTTTGGTGGTACTGTAACAGTTGCAGGAGCAACATCATTAGCATCTACATTAGCTGTAGGTGGTGCTGCTAATTTTGCAAGCACAGCAACTATTGCAGGTAATACTTCTATAGGAGGAACATTATCAGTAGGAGGAGCTGTTCATTTAGCAAGNACATTAACAGTAGCAGGTAATACAACAATAACAGGNACANTAGGTGTAGGTGGTAATGCTACTTTTGCAGAAAGAGTTTGTGCATCTGCATTTTATGGTGATGGTACAAATATTACAGGTATACCTATTACAGGTAATATATCTGTANATAATGCTATAATTGGAGGAACAGNTTCAGTTGTAGGAGCTGCTACATTTAAAAGTGATGTNTCAGTATCNGGTGATATGAATATTGGAGGNCANNCTACTATTGCAGGTGCTGTATCNNTAGGNAGTACACTTGATGTAGCAGGTAATACTTCTATAGGTGGTACATCTAATATAACTGGTAAGGCAGAATTTGAAGGTGATGTATCTGTATCTGGTGATATTAATATTGGTGGCACAGCAACAATAGCTAGTAACGTATCTATAGGTGGAACAGTAACAATAGGTGGAACAAATGTTCAGGCTGCAAATGCTAGAGTATGTGCTTCAGCTTTCTATGGAGATGGTTCTAATTTAAGTAATATTACTGCTGTTGTTCAAGGTAATATATCAGTTTCAAATGCTACTATAGGTGGTAATTTATATGTAAGTGGCACTACTACAGTTGTAGGTGCTACACATTTACAAAGTACACTTAGTGTAAATGGTGCTGCAAATTTTAATTCTACAGTTACTATTAAAGGTGATGTATCAGTATCAGGAGATATAAATGTTGGAGGACATGCAACAATAGCAGGAGCAGTACAACTTGGTTCTACATTAAGTGTTACAGGTTACTCACATTTTAAAGATGATGTATCAGTAAGTGGTAATACTATTGTAGGTGGCACAGTAAGTATTGGTGGTGGTATTATTGATTTAAAAAATACAGGTTCACAATCAGAACTTAGAATGTATTGTGAATCAAGTAATGCACATTATGCNGCATTAAAAGCACCTGCACACTCTGCATTTTCTGGTAATATAGCATTAGTAATGCCTGCAGTTGATGATACATTAGTAGGAGAAGCAGCAACACAAACATTAACTAATAAAACATTTGGAGATAAAGTAGATTTTGATAATGATGTTTGTATATCAGGTGATGCAGTATTAGTTGGTGATTTAGCAGTGGGTGGTACAGCAACTGTAGCAGGTAATGTATCATTAGGTGGTACAGTATCAGTAGGTGGTGCTGTTAATTTATTATCAACAGTAACAGTAAGTGGTGCAGCAGGATTTTTAACAACAGCAAGAGTTTCTGGTAATACAACAATAGGTGGCACATTAGATGTAGCAGGTAACACATCTATAGGTGGAACTTCAAATATTACAGGTAAAGCTGAGTTTGAAGATGATGTATCTGTAAGTGGTAATGTTATAATAGGTGGAACAACAACTATAACAGGTAACTCTGGTTTCTTAGGCACAGTAAGAGTATCAGGCAATACTTCATTAGAAGGACAATTACAATTAACTAAAAGTGCAGCAGCAGTTGTTTGTGCAACAGCTATTAATGGTATAGCTTCAGTATCGTTAAACTTTGGTAATGCACAAAACTTTAGTACAACAGTTACAGCAGCACATACATTAGCTAAACCTACAGGATGTAGAACAGGACAAACAGGAAGTATATTTATGGTTCAAAGTGGAGGTAGTGGAACTATGGCATATAATGCAGATTTTAAATTTATAGGTGGTACAGACCCAACCTTATCAACAGATAATGGTGCAGTAGATAGATTAGATTATATTGTAGTATCAGCATCTAGTGATGGAGTTGGAGGAGATATACAAATGGTAATAACACAGGCATACGCATAATGGGAGTATTTCAAAATAATTTATTAGCAGGTGCAGGAGGTCAGGCAGCAGGTACAACAGGATTTTATGATTATCAGATAGAACAAAGTTGTAGATTTGATAGAGATGATAATTCATATTTAACTGGGTATGCTAATAACTTTGGAACTGGAAATAGAAGAAAATGGACTTTAAGTTTTTGGTTTAAATTAATAGCAAGTGATGGATTTAGTAATGCTCAATATTTACTTTTTACTTCTGATACGAATGCACAAGGTTCCTATGACACTATGATATTTAATACAGATACAGGTACTAATGATGCAATTTTTTACTATCAAACAGGAGGTACATATTATGTGCCTAAAGCTGAATTTAGAGATACATCAGCATGGGGTCACATGGTCCTAGTATTTGATAGTGATAATTCGACTGCTGATGATAGAAGAATTGTATATTTCAATGGCACAAGATTAGCAAAACTTGAAGGGTCAGAAGGAAGTCAAAATGTAGACTCTCAATTCAATTGGGGAATTAAAACACATTATATAGGAAGAAGACAAGATAATAGTTCTTCTCATCATGGAGATTATTATTTAGCGGAATGGATATTTGCAGATGGTCAAGCATATGCAGCAACTCAATTTGGGGAAAGTAAAAAT
>FUFK010042209.1_pt1 | contig 11588 bp, 16 predicted proteins | sample 1021851 | NCBI WGS metagenome assembly FUFK01 (sample SAMEA51879418, study PRJEB19060) | metagenome
GTTGATAATAATAGTTTAATTGGTCAATACTCTAACTCAAGTTTTCCGCGAGTCATTAACCCATTACATAGCCACACTAAAGCATCTACACAATCGTCATGTGAGCTAACCCCAAAATTTACTATCTCATCTGTTAAATGAGTCATTTTTCTAAATTTATTAAATATTATTTTTCTTTGTTCAAAAAGTCCCATAATTCCTCTAAATCTTGCAACTTTATCCCCACGGAAGCCTTTGACAGGATGCCAAATTAAATTGTATAAACCTTGCTCTTGTAAACATATTCTTTTAAAGTCAGCTTCTAATGATGCTTGATATGCTACTGCTTCTGACCATACATCAATAGAACTACCTGTTGGAAAATAATTTTTACCATCTTTATGAATAATTCCCCATTCTTCCATCATTTCCATTAAAAGTTCTAATTTTTCTAAATTTCCCATAACTCGTACTCTCTTACAATCAATAATATGAATTTTATCTTTCACTCTTCCACCCATCACAAAAACTGTATAATCATTTTGTTCTCTAACACCGGCAGATAAATCTACCCCAACTCCTAAAGAATCAAATTCTGTTGATATAGTTCCCTTAACAATTAAATCTGGAGAAAGAGATAATTCACTAGTTTGTACAATTTGATTTTGATATTGAAAACTAAAAGCTATTGGTGCAATTCTTCTTCGATCACTAAGATAATCAAGTGACCACATCTCCGGCCAGTATGATACTTCATCTCCTTCTTTATCAACAGTGATTGCAGATTGAACTATTTGTTTCCATCCACTTGATGGTAAAAATGTAGTATTGTGAATATCGTCATGTCTAAATCTAGTTCCTAAACAAATAGCTCTTGCACCTTCAAACATGGTAGGAACAATAACTGCATTCCAGTTATCTTCCATAGCCTGACGAATATCTTTATTTTTAATGTCATCAGCACTTTTTATTGCGTCATCAATTATGCAAAGATGAGATCTTTTTGAAGTAACAGCACCTTTTAATCCTGCACAACAAACACTAAATTCTTCTTCACCAGTAGATTTTATACCTGCAAATTTCCAATCAATACTCCAATACTCATTAGAGTTTATTCCTTTGGCAATTTTGACCATAGGAAAAATTTCTTTATAAATTTTACTTTCTTCTATAATTCTTTTTATTGCTGCACTCTTTGGTCTAGCAACATCAACAGTATAAGAAATATATAAAATTTTCAAAGGCATTTTATTTAAAGCATGTACCCCAATAGCCCATGCCGTATATAAACCTAAGACTGTGGATTTAGCAGATCCTCTTGGAGCAAGAATATCTATATTCGGGCCAGCTATACCTTTAAGGCAAATACTGTCATGGTCTGTACAAAGATATTTATGCCATTCAAGATGATGTTTAGCTGGTGGTTTTCCCCCTACAACATCACAAAAATATGCAAAATTTTTTCTAGCTTTTTCTACATCAACATTAGAAGTCTTCTTAACTACTTGTTGTTTTGCAGCTGCTCTTGCTGTACGTCTGTAGACGCTATAAATACTGGTTCCTGCCATGTCTGTAGCATAGCGTGTTTTGGCTTAAGATTCTTCTTGAAGTATTTTTGTCCATACTCCCATAGATGCTTCTTGTAGCGGACCTTCAATTGGATCATCTCTAAAAATAGATAACATCTCTCTTAATGCTCTATCAGCCCCAGCAAGAATTAATCCTTGTTTATCCATAAGAACTTTTTTATCATCTATTTGTTTTATTGCTCCACGTAATTCTTTCTGCAGCATTGCAATCCTTGCAGCTCCCATATCTTGTTTAACTAATCCCATATCAATAGCTTGTCTTAGCTTTGCAATATCTTCACGCATATTATCTATTTCTATTTCTAAAACTTGATTAAAATTTCTTTTTTTAAATTCTTTTTCAGACCATTCATTACATTCCACTATCGTCCCTTGGAATCCTAAAAATCTGGAAAATAAATATATTTGTACTGGAGAAGCTGTTTTTTTACAAAATTCAAGAAAGGATTCGCGATCTTTGTTATTCAAAGACTGAACCCATTGCTTCATACTCGATATGCCCCTGTTGCTTGTTCGAAATCTCTATTCTCTTTATAGCGTCTGAACATCTCTTGTTGCAAGTCTGTAGCTCGTTGTTCTTGAGCTCTTCTAGAAATTCCTGCACGTTCTTCTTCCCCTGTCTTGCCGATAGTTAATCTTTGTTCCTGACCAGCTGTTCCTAATCTTAATCTTTCCTGAGCACCAGTAGTCTCAATACCTTTTCTCTGTTGTAGTCCTCTTTCTGCTTCTGATAGACGTTCTTGAGTTCCTGTTGTCTCAATACCAAGTCTTTGCTGTGCTCCTTCAGTCTCTCTTAGTTGTCTTGTCTCAGTTCCTGTTTCTCTGATTGCTGCACGTTCTTCTTGCCCTCTCTTACCAACAGTCAAACGCTCTTCAGCAGCTCTACCTGCTTCTGTTGCTCTGTCTTCTGCTCCTCTTGTTTGTGTTAGTAATCTATCTTGTGTTCCTGCAGTCTCTAAACCAGCTCTGTATTCAAGACCTGTTGTTGCTATTGTTGCACGATCTTCTTCACCAGCAACTCTCTGTGTAGCTCNTGTTTCTTCTCCAGCNACCTTAGTTGCTAATCTATTTTCNGCACCAGTNGCTTGAGTTCTTCTAATATCTTGNCCTGCAAAAAATTCNGCATTNANTCTATCTAATTCTGCNCCTTTCTCCATATTNAATCTTTGCTGTTTATTAGCAGCTTCATTAAGAGCAGTTTGAGTNNCTAATGATTGAGTACCAAATTGGGTAANTGTTGTTTCATCATCACCTTCACCAACTTTCGTTTGTTTAAGAGTTTGTCCAGCTGGAACTGCNGATTGTGTTACTGAAGCTGGAGGTCCTCCTGTGTTAGCTACTGAACTCATATTCCTTTAAAAATCAATAATTTAATTTTAAATCAACCAACTTTAAGCACTGAAGGTTGCAGTTGNTGNTCTTATACCAGCTTTAGCAAGTTCAGTNGCAGCTTGTTGTTGTTTAGCTATAGCCTCAGCTTCTGTAGCAAAACCTGTACTTCCTGCTACCATACGTGCTTGGACTGCATTAGGGAAGGACTGTTTACGTAATTCTGCCTGTAAAAGTCTATTCTGTACATAATCACTTTCTTTTCTTAGATCGCTAAGTATTTTTGGACTAGTCAAAGTGTAATTAAGAAATTCCATTGCAGAATCTAAGACTCTTTGTCTTCTGTTAAATGGAGCCATTTCTTTCTGATAGTCTTTCTCAGCCTTAATAATTTCGGGAATATTATCTACTGGATTTTTACTTTCTTTTTCTTTTTTAGCTTTATCTTGCATAGCTAATGTTTCTTTGAGAGAAGTTGGTAATTCATAGTTTCCATCAAATTTTTTACCATATCCTTGTAAAGACACATTATTACCAGTAAGTCCATATAAAGGATTACCACCTCTTTTATCAAAATCAAAAAGTTGACCAGTAAATATATCAGCTATTCCTGCAAGGCCACCAGCAAGATTTTTAGGTCTATCTTTAGCAACAAGTAATCCTCTGTTGTCTATTTCTAATTCGGAAGTTGAAGGTAAACCTACTTTTAATGGTTGTACTCCAAGAGGTGTAGGCACNGGAATACCAAATTTACTTAAAAAATTATCTGCTCTTTGNACAGTAGGCATTNNAGGNACAAAATCNNTAATATTGTATCCNCCTCTTTCAAGTTCCTTTATAGCTCCTTCTCTTGTAAGACCTAAATCTTTTNGATAATCCTCAAATGTATAATCTACATATTTGTTACCNCCTANCTTGCCGGTATCCATNCCTTTTANATCGTGTTTNGACATCTTAGTAGTTGTACTGAGTTGTTAAAGCTTGACCAGCNTGNTGTGCAGCTGTTGTTCCAAGCTGTCTTGTTGCTGCAGCCATTCCTTGAGTTAGAGCTGCATTTGTTGCAATATTCTGAGNNATACCTCTAGCAGCTATGCTTCTTGCAAAGTCATCNTTCTTAGCCTGTTCAGAGAACTTACGTAGTGTTGGAAGAACAATGTTTGTTGCATCTCTTAGAGATTCNGCATCTTTTTGAGTTCTAAGTCTTTGACCAGCNTCTACACCTAATGGACTAANAACATCNAGAGGTAANCCNGNTGGACCTANNTTTCCATAAGGACCCATTCCAGGTGGTAAAGGNACTCCTCCCATACCCTCATTACCNATNGNNNNATATCCTAATAATCCTGCAGCNCCACCAANNGNAGGTCCCANACCTNTTCCCATNCCACCAACTCCTCCGGCTCCGCCTCCGCCTCCTGATATATTAGCTAACTTAGCTGTACCTGCNATACCAGCTGCAGGGATTGCTATTCCTGCNATATTACGNAATTGACCTTTTACTAAACCAGCAGGAACATCAGCTAAATTTGGAGCTAATGTACCAATTAATCCTTGAGCACCTCGTACAGCACNTGGAGAACCTGCCATCCTTATCCCTTTAGCTGTCAATCCTCTTAAAGGTCCTCCTGATGTACCAGTTAAAGCACCTAAACCACCACCTAGTAATGCTTCGCCTATATTTCCTCTTCTTAATCCTGGGGCAGCACCTGCCGCTGCACCGATAGCTGGTAAAAACTTTAACCCTAACTTACCGGCCATTAATAATGCTGGAACTGGAGCNACCATCTCTTACTTCTTAAATACTTGTTAGCAATATTCTAAATTAACTATTCTTTGCCTTTAGTTCTTCTTTTGCTTCTCTCATATATTTATTTAAAACATTCATATCTAACATCAAAATACCCTCTACTTCTACAACAGCCTCTGGGATAATNTTTTGTACTTGCTGTGCAGAAAANCCNGCTCTTAACTTCTGTTNTGGGTCAAACTCTTTCTTATACCTAAATTGAATAGGTTCTAATTGTTTGAGCTTCTCAAGAGCACTCATTTAAATCTTTTACAAAGAACGCACATTCTGATAATACGTCATTTACTTCAGACTCACAAAGTGGAGCTATATCTTCTTTTAATCTGATATCACAGAACAAACCACCTAAAGCTCCACCAATTAATCCTCCCACTGGACCACCAATTGCAGTACCTATAGCTGTTCCTACACCTCCAGCAAATCTTGTTTTGTTTTGTTTTGCCTGAGCTGCTCGTTGTGCATTGAGTTGATTTTGCATAGCTATAGCTTGATTTCTAGCAGCATTACTTGGAGTAAACATAGATAGACCACCTCCAAGATCTGTAAAAGATCCACTTGCACCTGATCCAAATCCTCTTCTAGCCATAGCATCTAAGTATTCATCAGCTTCTGTTTTATTTTTTTCTGGGTCATATGATTGATATCCCTGTAAAAAAGCATCAAGCATTCCCTTTCCTTTTTTATCATCTTCATCTTCTTTCTCCAAAAGATCTATATTCTCAGCTTTCTTAAAGTCTCCTCTTCCTAATCCATCAAAATCAAATCTATCTCTAGTTAGAAGATCTGCAAAACCACCAGCGTATCTACCAAGTTTATCGTGAAATGCCATTAATTCATACCTTTTTTTAAAATTATAAAACTCCTATGCACGAAGTCCTGTTCCATATAGTCCTCGACCAAATATACCTACCTCATCTAAGATACTCTTTTCAAATGATCTATCTCCCATCATTCCATACAAAGATCCGGGATATTGAGCACCTGGAATTCTAGACTCAGCCCTATTTTGTATAAGTGCCATGTCATGCATAAATTTTTGGTTCTGTAATTGCTGACTCATCATAAACTTCTGCAGATCAGCAGTGCCTACACCAGATGACATTGGCTGACTATATTCAGATTGTTGATCTAACATCCCAGCTGCTGCAAGACCAGTTCCAGCAACTACCGTCTGACCTAACAAACGTCCAGCTGTAGGAACAGCAGATTTAGCACCCTCTCTTAACAACATAGGAACTTCACTTCCTGTTTTACCAACTAGTTGTGGAGCAAATTTAGCTTTACCTGCTTTTAAAGCACTTGTTGCTATATTTTGTCCTACTTTCCCACCTAAACCAAAAGCTTCATCAAGATAAGATCCTAATGCTCCTCCTGCTGTTCTTAAAAACTTTTTTGCTAAAGTTGATGACATTACACTGCTACCGAGTTACTTGGGAATTTACCAGCCACATTTTGATCCCCTACACCACTACCGCCAGTTGCTGGTTGTGAAGATAATTGAGACAAGTTGTTTGGTTCTACTATTCTATCAGGCTCAATCAGTCCCTTACCCTGAGCAGTGTTAGGTCCTCCTAGTGCTGAGTAGTATTTACTCAGAAAAACTTGTGCTTGATTATTGTTCTGTCCTTCAAAAGTATTTCCATAAAAACCNACTCTGTTATCAATTTCNAACTGTGCCTGTTGAGCTTCAGGTCCTGAAAACATCTGATAAAAAGATTCCTGTTTAGGATTATTATTTAAAAACTCTGATACTAATGGATTTGGTTGCTGAAAATTTCTAGCTGTTCTAGTAGGTCCAGTAAGAAAACCTGCAGCTTGCTTACCTCCTTTTACAGCCTTTTCCTGTGGACCACTTAATCTACTGTTTAAATTAGTAAGCTTTATTCCAGCAGCCATGTTTAGGATTCAAATAGTGCTTTCTCTAATTGTGCCACTAATAAATCATCCACTTTGTTACCTGTCTTAGCTGCTGCCTTCTTTAACAGGGAAACAACAAATTTTTTAAGAAGATCATCTAAATCTTCAGGAATTTTATCAACTGCTTTGTTAATTACGTTGATTGCGATTGGTAGTAAAAACTTAGTCATAATTTTTGTTTATTACTTCTAATTTAGCAAAGGTTACATTACGATGTCACCTAGACTTGCAGTACCCCCAACAACTCTCGCACTTTGAGGTAAATATTCAAATATTTCCCCTGCTTTTCTTTTTTTACCTTGTTTTGCCTCACTCATACCTCTTTTCATATAATCACTAAAAGAATCTCTATTTANCTGATTATCTAATAAACTTTCGGCTCCAGGTGCTACACCAAATCCATAAGTTGTTGCTGTTGTNGGAGATTGGTCTAATGGTTTATTAGCTAAAACAAAACCTACNTGAGCATCTCCNTTTGTNGCTGGNATACGNGTAATACCTAATGATTTATTACCTCTTGCACCCCTGACTATATTTGATAAAGCACCTTCAACAAACCTAGCTTTAAAATCGTCTGCTTTTGCATTTTTTTCACGCCTTAATCTTTTTCTTTCTGTTGCTTTCTCAGTCTCTTCTCCAGCAGGAAATCTAGTTAATTGCCCACTAAGGACACCTGTCCTTTTTAAATCTGTCTCACTAATCGCATCAGGACTTGTTTCAGCCATTTCTCTTATACGATCACCACCTAATCTTGCAGTCTCATTTGCTCTTTCTTCATCACTCATGCTCATAAAACCACTGTCTATAGCTTCTTGATTATCAATTGCTCTTTGTTCTAATAAATTTATCTGTTTATCACTAGGAGACTTTCTTTTTCTTCTTTCTTGTGCCTCCATTCTTCTCATATCACTATAGTGATCTTCCAAGTTTGTAGTTGGACTTGTATTGGTACCACTTGGGAGATTTATATCATCTTCTCCACCTGGCAAGTCAGGATGATCAATTAGAGGTGAATCACCTAGAGCTGGATCTCCTGAATTAGCTCCTAAGTAAAATCTTTCTTTTTTATCTCTATCTTGCATTGCTGCAAGTAAAGCTACATCTAGTTTTGATCCTTCATCCGTACCTCCCATTTTCTTTAAAAAGTTTTCAACTTTACCTGATGTAGCACCAGAACCAACCATCTCTTCTTCTACACCCTTAATGACATTAACTTCATTACCTGACTTAGAAAATCCACTTCCAACCACTGGTGTTGCTGCCTGTAAAGATCCCATAGTAGGCATTTGTGTTGGTCTAAACATAGACGCAGGCATACTATCCTGAGACTCACTCAGAACTTCTGCAATATTAGGAGTGCTATCAGCTATCTGCGACCCCTGCTCCATTTTTCTATCAACAATCGATGATGAAGTTTGATTTGGCACAAAATCTTGACCATAAGTGTCAGCGGTTGTTGTCGTTTGTTGAACTTCTTTAATTTCTGGAGTGTCTACTAAATCTGCCTTCTTAGCTTTCAAGATAGCCATAGCTTTTTCTTGTTTATCATCTCTTTCTTGCTGTTTTAATTGACTTGTACGCTCTAATCTCGCCATTCTCTTATCTTCAATTATTTCTGCTGGTGTTTTTACTCTTTCTACTTCTGAATCACCAGTAACTCTTGATTGATTACGTAATTGTTCCTGCATTCTTGCATTTTCTGCCTCACTTGCTGCAACTAATGGTGCTCCAAGAGCCATAACAGCACCTCTTCCAATATTTTTTACTAAATTTCCTGTTTTTTCTAAAATATTTGGTTTTCTTGCGAAGTTTTTCGTAAAATTATAAACATCAGGTGCCATTTGCATACGAGACATGGCATCAGTAGGCATTGGAGCCCCAGTCATTCGTGAATATAACTCGAAATCCTGTGGAGATACAGGCATTTTTAAATAATTGATAGATCTATAGGTTTAATTTTAAGTTCTATACATTCTCCCCCTAGAACGCCTTAAAAACCCTCAAATTTGGGAAAAAAAATTTTGAGGTGTCAGGCCCGCCCTTAATAAATGTTTACATTGGTGCAAAAAAAAAGAATATGACAGGTATGTAACGATTATTTGACAGGATTCTGGAGAAATGTAACAGAGTTATTGAGAATGTTAAGCAAATATTAAGCAGTTTTGTAAAGTTTGTATAAATTTATACCAAATGTAACGATTTTTGCAGTACTGTCTACAACACAGTACTACTTAAATGTAAATTTTCTCCAAAACGAGGCGGAATTGTTACTAAATGTTAAGTTTTTCCCGGTTTTGTTACAAATATTTGACAAAATACCAGAATTTAGTCCATTTTTACCCTATTTTTATCCCTTTTTCGTGCATTTTTGTAAAGCTTAGGGAGAAAGATCACAAGTAATAAGACTTATATTTCTGTGGAAAAAGTTGTTGAAACTAAATATTAATAACTTTTGACTTTCTTATTAAGTTCGGCTATTGTATTTATATAGAGTTTAATTACTCTATTTATTCAATTTCATTTTATTAGAAATTATGACTACTCAATTCAATTTAAACGGCTACATATTAGGAGAATTCGATTCTCCAATNGATGGCAANCCNTGCGTAGCAATTGCNACNGGTTTTNANNATANNACNCAAAANTCNAANACNGGNAATTTAATNCAAACATTTTTTATTCGTAGAGATATAGAACCACATACAGCATTTAAAAACGGCGAAGGATTTTCTGTTTGTGGAGATTGTCCCCACGCAAAATATAATAATCCTAAAGAAAACGGTTTTGACCCTTGCTATGTGTTTGTAGGTCGCTCTGTTTTATCAGTTTATAGAGCATATAAAAAGGGACGCTATCAACATTTAAACGGCGACTATTCAAAATTTATCGGACGTGGTACACGTTTAGGTAGTTTTGGAGATCCTTCCATAGTTCCGCAAGATATTATTTTAAATATGGTTAAATATTCAAAATTTCATACGGGATATACACATCAATGGAGAAAACCATTCGCACAGTTTTTAAAAGGTTTATGTATGGCAAGTGCTGACGGTATGAGAGATTATATAGAATCAACTGCTAATGGCTGGCAACCCTTCCACGTTAGAAAATCACATGAACCAAAACCACAAAATGCGGTTATGTGTCCTAGTTCTAAGGAAGCTAATAGAGTGAGTAGCTGTGAAGCTTGCAAGCTTTGTGATGGTTCTAAGTTACCTGTATCAATAATTGCTCATTAATAGATTTAATCCTTGCTTACTTATCATTATGACTAAAACAATTTACACCGATTCCCAATTAAATCAAATTAATGAAAATGATTTGATTGATAGATTTCAACAAGATTTAAAACCTATTGAATTACACTTTTTACAAGAAACAGATAGACATGATTTAAACACTTGTAATAAGTGCAACATCATAAAAAATACGTGGGATACTGACGAATTTAAATGGGATTCTGATCATGATTTAAGGGGACATACTGCACTATGTTCGGATTGTTATTTTGAATTGAATTGTAAACCTTTAGAAGACTAATAAACCTTTTAAGAATCTCGCTTAATGCCTTTATAGTTTTATAGCTATTTAGGTATTCTGAGAGCCTCTAAAAGCTCTTACTGTAAACCCTTATTTTATTAAAGGAACTAAGTAAAATGTATTTTACAAAAACTCAAACAATTGAAACTTTTAAAGAAATTTATGCTGATGATTTAAAAGAATTATTCGGCCAAAAGAAAATTAAAGATGAACTTTTTAAGTCTCATGTACAAAGTTTAATTGAAGCTAAACTTTTAAACCCTAATAAGGTTAAAGCGTGGGTTAATCCTTTTTAAGGGTTAACTCTTTTTTATTCAAATTTATTTATTAAAATTATGTCTTTCAAAGAAAATTTTTATATTTTAAATTGCCATTCTTATATTAAAAAAATTCCAAATACATATTTATGTGCGGAATTTTCAAAAAATTTAGAAAATCTTGATGGCACTTTAAAACCTCATATTAGTGACTTAAAAAAAGTAGTTACTACTGATAGGTTCCCCTCAATTAAATGCACTATACCGACTCTATTTATAGAGATTGAATATAAGACCTCTGATGGTCATTATTTAATTAATCATGAGGTGTTTTTATATGAAGAGGACTACCCCACACTAAAAGACCTTGAAGCCTATAAAGAGAAGGTTTCATATGGGTTTGCTAGTCAAGTGACTCAAGAAATTAAAGACATTGTTGAAGCCTTCCATAATGGTTACGGGTGTATGTGTTTATCTAGTGGGGATTATTAAATTATGGCTACCAACAAAGCACACCGCATACGTCTAAAAATTTCGGGGGGTATAGATCACATTCAAAAATTTTATGAGGCGGTAGAAAAATTTGCAAAGTTTGAAAGCTTTGAAATTACCTACACCAAAACCAAACAAAGATTTAATACCCCACTATGGGATATGAATCTAGAACTAACAGAAATTGAGGATAGGAAAAGCTAAACCCTAACCCCAAAATAATTTCAAACGGAATTAATCCAAACCAGAATTCTGGTGTACCCCCCTGCCTAATTCTGGAGCTCACCTATTGAAGAATTCATTTATGTAATTTTCTTCATAAACCTTGACAGGAACACCTATGTGCCTGTAGGGTAATTATCAAGGCCACCAACCTTTTGTACACACTCATTTAATTAGAGGAACACACACACCTATGAAAAAATTATTAGTTGCCTGTGAATATAGCGGAGTAGTAAGGGAAGCCTTCGCTAAAAAGGGCTGGGATGCTTGGTCATGTGATTTACTACCAACTGATCAGCCAAGTGATAAGCACATTCAAGGAGATTGCCTTGAAGCTATCGCTAGTCAAAAATGGGATATGATTATAGGTCATCCTCCTTGCACCCATCTGAGCCTGTCAGGGGCAAAGTATTGGGCAGAAAAACGTGCAGATGGTAGACAGCAAGCTGCTATCAA
>FUFK010649684.1_pt1 | contig 11588 bp, 11 predicted proteins | sample 1021851 | NCBI WGS metagenome assembly FUFK01 (sample SAMEA51879418, study PRJEB19060) | metagenome
AGAAAATGTTAATATAAAAGTTCCACGAATAAAACTAGATGAAGTGGACTGTATAGCTTGTGAGGGATAATATGAAACACAGTATAGCAATGTTATTAGTTGGTATCTTAGGTATCGGTGGGATACTTTATACAGCTATAATCAACGCAGACGTTTCTGGATATGGAGACGTTCATGGTTGTTGGGGTGAATGTTACGAAGAATATACTGCAAAGTATGGTACATTTACAGAACAACTAGAAGCAAAAAGAGTTGCAATGCAAACTGAAACACCTGCTGACAAAGGTGCTAAGATATATGTTAATTGTAATATGTGTCATGGTATGCAGGGTGAAGGAGGTATTGGACCGAAATTATCTGGCAGTACATCTATTATAAAAATGTTAATGCAATATAAAAATGGAGAAACTAGAGGTGCACAATCTGCTCTTATGTGGGGTCAATCTGCTAATCTATCTCTTGAAGATATGGAAAATTTACAAGCTTACATTGATACTTTATGAAACCAAAACATGTCAAAAGATTTGAAGATTCTTTATCATATCCAGAGTACACTGAAGAAGATAAAAAGAAAGGTATGAATAATAAAGACCTAGATTTTATGACAAAGAATCCTATGTTTTGGGCAGTAATACTACCATCTATTTTTGTAATCGGTATAGGTATATTACCTTTTATAACAATGTTTATTTTTTTTGACAAACCAGAATTTCTTAAACCATGAGGAGAAAATAATTATGGCTGAATATGCAGGAGCATTATTGTATAAAGCTCTACAAACAAAATACAAAGCGGAGAAAGCAGAGGCACAAGCTAACTTAGAAATATACTTTACTAACAAAGTTGGAGTTGCAGAACATCCTAACGTTGTTGAGTCTATGGATAAACTTATGGAACAATACGCTAATGCAGATGAAAAACTAAGAATACTAGAGGAGGAATTTTAATGAGTCTATTAGGAACAAGAGATTATTACAAACCATTTGACAACCCATGGATGTTTGATTACTATGTATTACAAAATCAAATGCACTGGATGCCTGAATCTGTACCACTACATACAGATGTTAAAGACTGGCAAGAGTTATCAGATAATGAAAAGAATTTATTGACACAGATATTTAGATTGTTTACCCAGTCTGATGTAGATGTTGGCTCTGGTTACATAGATAGATACATGAGAATATTTAGAAAGCCAGAAGCACGAATGATGATGGGTTCATTTGCAAACATGGAGTCTATCCACCAACATGCTTACAGTTTATTATTAGATACTGTCGGTATGCCTGAGATAGAGTACAAAGCTTTTGCTGAATATGAAGAGATGTCTAATAAACATAATTATATTAGTAATCTTAAAACAACTAAAAAAGATAAAGAAAGTATTGCAAAAACTTTAGCAGTTTATTCGGCTTTTACTGAAGGACTACAGTTATTTAGTAGCTTTGCAATCTTGTTAAACTTTCCAAGGTTCGGTAGAATGAAAGGTATGGGTCAGATAGTTACCTATTCTATTAGAGATGAGTCAATGCATGTTGAAGCCATGACTAAACTTTTTAGAGAGTTTATTCAAGAGAACTTAGAGATATGGACTGACAAGTTTAAAAAAGAATTATACGATATATGTAGACACATGGTAGAACTTGAAGATAAATTCTTGGACTTAGTGTTTGATATGGGAGACATACAAGGACTAACTAAGAAAGATATGTATGCATATAATAGATATATAGCAGATAGAAGACTGCTACAACTAGGGCTAAAAACAAACTTTGACCAGAGGGAGAATCCGTTAGGTTGGTTAGACGAAGTTATGGGAGTTGAACATCAAAACTTCTTTGAGGGTCGTGCTACTTCATACATGAAGGCAGGACTAAGAGGAAGACAAGACCAGATAACTTTCGCATCCATGGAGGAAAATAATGGCGAAGAAGAAAGAAGCTAATCTAATAAGTTTTAAAGTAGTACTCACTACTAACAATGATATTGTTACTGAGATGAGTATGTTACCTATGGAGGAGGTAGATAAGGTATTTAAAACTAGAGATGAGAATGAAATAGTTAAAACTATCCTACAGGCAGGGCAAAAGAAATTTGCCACCTTGCATAATTATTTTCAGAGCGAACTAGATTTTATAAAGTAGTTCTTAGATTGCTGTAATTGAAGCATACATTACTGTTATTGTTATCCAGAATAGGATACAGAGGACACAGAAATCCTCGCCATTGCCATTTCTCACTAGCTTTTTTTACCTCCGTAAGCATTGGTTAAAATTATTTTGAATCTGTTTTCTTTAGTTTGTCATAGCTTCTCATCCCCGCAATTCCTAACATACCAGTTAGAAGTGGCATCATTACACCAGCATCAGCTTGTGGTATGTCAAGACCAAAACCTTTTGCGATTGGTGAGATTAAAAAGTTAATAGCTAATCCGGCAACACAAACATAACCCGTTAATGGTCGCCATGAAGATTGAAACCAGTTGCCTTTCGCTTCTAGTTTATTTATTTCTACTTGTGCTAGATTAGCTTGATGGAATAATGTTTTTAGTTCGTGGTCTAGTTGTGCTTGTAAGTCTTTGTCCTTTACAAACTTACCAACTATATCACTTACTGGCTTAATTAATTTATCAAACATCTTTTGCCTCCAATATTTTTCTAAGTTTTTCTGCCTTCTCTATAGCTGAGTCAGCATGTAAATCTTGGTCTACAACTTTTTCAAGTTTTATAGAATCTATCTTTTGATTGGGAATATATCTCCATGTATATCCATCATCTGAGTATACCCCGAATACAGTTTGGGTAAACCCTATTTTAATTATCATTGCTACTTGTCCATCGAGAATAACTTTGTCTCCTTCTTTGAACGAGTTACTAAATCTAAACGTTGCACCTTTTATAAAAGACATACACCAATCTTTCAAAGCTAGACCAGTTAGCAAAGTTATTATAAAGCCGATAGCCTCGGCATAGTATTGTTCTAAGTCCATATTATTTTTTATCAGGTTCAAAGTCTATAGTTCTTTCTAGAGCTTTGTTGACTTGCTCGATAACATATTCAGCAACGTCTTGTTCTTTTTTCTCTAGTTTTTTTTCTACAGAATTTGTAAAGTATGTATCTAACAAAGCTTCATAGATGTTTCTAAAGTCTTCTCGCTTTATCCAAGGCTCGTTACCTCTGGTTCTAGCTCGACAATCTATTCTATATGCTTCGTCTAAATCACTTTCTCTGTATAATATTAACATTAGTAGCTCCAAATACGAGGAGTGGCTCGTGAGTTATCCATGTCGATATGAATAAATCTTGAAGCACGGTCTCCTTTTTGTGCAACTCCTATCCTATTAATACCCTCTTCCAGAGCTATTTTAACGAGTGTCATGGCTTGTTCTCCGCTGACTAGTATGTCCATAGCCTTACCAGAAGAATGAGCTCCGGGAGAGCTCTTTTTAGCTTCTATGGGGTGTTCTGGAGAACGATAAGCACTGCTTACTTTGAAAGGGAAACCACAACGCTCTCTAATCCTTTCAACTGTCTGCATAAATGCCCAGTCCATATCACATAGACCAGTGTGTTTGCATTTAAGTTCATCTTCTGTAAAGTATTTATACATTATTTTTTACTTTGTCTAATTGGTATAATTAAATCACTTATTATTTTAGATACTTCTGTGGCTTTTGTTCTTCTGTCATCCCCTTCAAACATTAGATAATCATTTTTATTTATAGCTTCTCTAAGAGCATCTTGATTTGATAATTTAACTAATTTACCTTTTACTTCTCTTATTGTTGGATATAAATATTCTTTACCGTCTACTTCACTTGAACTTGTTAAAAGTGTAGACTTACCTTTGTAAAGTTGACTATTAGGATTAGTAGCTCTCATAAACCAAGACTTATCTTTAACCATTTTAAGAACTTCGTCTTCTGTAATATTTATACCACCAGTGCTCATACCTTTTCTTGCATTTCTTCTGTCTAGTAATCTTTGAGTTAGACTACCTCTAGCAGCACGTCTTACTGGTAGCTTATCAAATACTGCAATAACATCATCACTTATATCAATACCATCAAAGCCCTCTCTTTTTAAAACTTTTCTTTGTACAGGTGATACTTTACTTATATAGCCAGAGCCATATGGCTTTACTAAGTTTTCTAAATCTATTAATTCTTTTCTAAACTTTCCAAGGTTCTTTCGAGTGTTAGTTCGCTTTGCGAAGTCAATAAGATTTTTTCTAGTTGTTATCTCTTTGTTAATATTTTTTAGAACATCATCTGATATATTTCTAGGATTATATAATTTTTTTACAATCTTGTTAAATACTTTTTCATCTATAATATTTACAAAACCTCCACCTCTTGCATAATAGTTAGCGATGTCTAAACCTCCTTCAGTTGGCTTACCTAAGTAACTAGCTGCTTGAAACATGTTTTGAAGTTTAGGGTCAACTCTATCTGCCATAGGTGTTATTTCTTTTAATTTTAAAGTACTGCCATGATAATATCTAAGAGGTTTTGGAGCTCTTTTAGAATTTTTAGATAAGTCATCTATTAATTTGTATCCTTGTCTACCAACACCAGCAATTATTCTAGGAACACCGCTTACTAATAATTCAATGACTGGTGCTCTAGATTGTAGCTCACCACTTCTAACACCTCCTAATCTACGTATTTCTTCATCTATAATACTTTTCTGTTCATCAGTCAAGCCACCGTCATCCATTGGCATTCTATTTAATAATGGAAAGTCTTCAATTACTAGACCAGAATAAGGTTCGCCAGTGTAAGGATTTATTCTATCTGCTGGATTTTCTTTAGTAAATGGTACATCTGCCACTCCTTTTATTTCTCCACCAGTTACAAAATTTAACCTAACACTTCTATCTGAATCTGCTTCTTTAGCAAGTTCAGCTAAACTATCATCTAAACCTAAAACTTCTGGAACTATTTCTGTAGAACGAGTAATGTCTTTACCAAAAGGAACTGCAGCTTCAACAGCCTTAGTAAGACCGGTACGAGGTTTACCTCTAACTCCAGTTTTTACTGCTCCTGCTAAATCATTTATTACTCCTATTACAGGATAGATAGATTCAGTTATATCTGAGCCAGAGTATTTTAAAAAATTAACAATTTTATCTATACTAAATGGTAAAGTTTGTCCACTAAAAGCTAATGAATCAGTAATAAATTTTTGAAGTTCTTCTCTAGTTTCAAATCCAGAAAAATAGTTAGGATGCTCGTCTCTAAATTCTTCGCTTGAGTTTATTGCTATTTGTAAACTTCTAACTGCTCCATATATAGGTAAAGCTGATAGCATATATAAAGCTAATTTAGCATCTCCATCTTCTATTCTTCTAACTAAAGAGTTAGTTTGAGTAGCTTTGGCTTGTGCCCAAGATAAAAAACTTCCAGCAAATTTCATAAAAGGGCTTCTAGATTGAGAAAATAATCTTCTATTACCTATTTGTGGTATTAATGCATCTCTATCTGCAGACCTTCTTCCAGCTATATTAATAACTATCTTACCTTGAGCATCTTCAAAAGCATCATCCATATTTTTAAAATTATTTAAAAATTTTATTTCTTCAGGTTTAAAACCTAAAAGATTAATTTCTCTTATTTCTGCTCTACTTAATTTACCTGTAGCAGCTTTTTTACCTAAATCAAAAACTCTAAATGCTCCAGCATCATAAGCAAATTCTCTAGCAAATCTAGTTACTCTACCTAGTTGAACTATTTCAAAAAATCTACCTTGAAAGTTTATTAATCCTTTTTGAACACCAGTAGTTGCAGTCTGTGCAAAATCATTTAACTCTCTTTCTAAAGTATTTCTGTATTTTCTATTTTGAAATTTTCTACCAAAAATAGGCTCTTTAAAAATTTTACCAGTTTCATCAGTTGGGCTTCTTTGAGCTAAAGCAGCAGAAGGCTTTACTGCCTTTGAACCTCTCTGCTTAATTTGTAGTAATGCAGAGTTAGCTGCTGCTCTATAGCCACTGTTTTGTAATACTTGTAGTAAATCTCCTAAAGACGGTAAGGCAACTTTAGTTAATTTTGTAGTTGATAATATAGTTTGTAACCCTAGCATAAGAGTTTTAAATGCTTCACTTCCTAAAATACCTCCTTCCTTAATATCAAAGACACCAAAGTAAGCATTTACACTATTTCTAATTTGTTCAAAATCTTCTCTAACTAATTTTTGTAAAGAAGCGTTAGTATTTACATTTCCAAACTGACCATAATATTTTTTAATATCAGAATAAATTTTTCTAAGTCCTTGACCTTTTTCTCCAAAACGTCTAGCAAACTCTGCGATTGGAACAACACTTTCTGCAAGTCTTAAAGTAGTAAACTCTGGGTCTTGAATAAAAAGTTTTTTAGCAAATGCTCTAGCTTCAGGGTCTACTAAAGTTCTTTCGTTTGATAAATACTCAGAAGCTTGTAAAAGACTTTCTCTTTTTTTAAGTTTAGTACCATCATTTTTTATAATTTTTAAAGTATCATCAGATATAGCAACTTCTCCTAATACTTCTTGTCTTCTAACATTATCAGAATTATTTAAAAAATTTACAGCTAGTTTGTCTGCTTCTTTATCTGTTAATACTTGTACTTTTGAATCTTTTGCACTTAAATTTTGACTTTGTATTTTAAAAGCTTGAGCTATAATTTTTTGAGCATTTCCAAACCCCATTCTCTTAACTGCTTCAGAATCTAATATTTGCGTTAAGCCATACGAATCTAACTCAGTAAATGTAAGACCTGTTTGCTTTGCATAATCTCCTATTTCTTTTCTAATACCTATAAACTTATCAGCTAATTCTACAGCTTGTTTATTATCTAAATCTCCTTTTTCTATAAAGTTATATTTCATACCAGAGGGAGAATCTTTCTGTTGTATTATTCTACCCGCAGTTAAAACAGTTTCGTCATCAACATCTTGTAAAAGGTCAAACACTTGCTTTCTAAAATAATCATTATTAGTATATCTTAATTCTTCTATAGATTGTCTCATAGGCTTACCAAAATCGTAAGCATTTCCTCTACGACCAAATAAATCTTCACCAAATTTTTGTAAAACTGGCATACGAGATTGCATGTAAGCAGCATGACTTCCAGAACCAAATATACTTAAATTTAAAGAAGTTCTAAAATTACGTTTAAAAACTTTTTCTCCTTCTTTTTTAAATAAAGATACTACTTCTTTAGGTATACCTTTATCAAGCTCTAATCTCTTAGATATTATTCCCATTGTTATACCAGCTCCTATAGCTGCTGACATAAATTGGTCACTGTCATCATTACCTAAAATAGTTCCAACAGTAAATCCACCGACAGCTCCTAATAGAGGTCTAACTGATTCTTGTACAAAAGCTCTAGTTAATTGTTCACCAACTTTTCCTTTTAGTAATCCTGATTGATAAGCTTTTTTAAAAGATTCAAAACCAACAACACCTAAATCTTCTGGCATTTGTTCTATTAAAATATCATCTATTTCTTTTTGATATTTTGCAACTAATTTTTTTTGAGCTGTTATTAATTTTTTTATTTGTTCAATTTGACCACCTTTAAACAACTCTCCTTGTTTATCTAAACCAACTCTTTTTAATTGGTCTAATTGTTTTTTTGCTGCTTTTAATTCTTTTCTAGCTAATAATCTTTTATTATATTTAACTCCTAAACTTTCTAAATTTTTTGCAAACCTAGAAACGTAAACTCCAGAAACTTTATAGACATCATCGGAAACTAATTCTAAACCTTTTTGTATTTCTGGACTTAAATCTCCTAAAGTTTCTTCAGCATCAATTCTAGACATGTTAGTAACTACTGGATTACCTTTATCATCAACAGTAATTAATTTACCTCCGGGAACTGCTTTTCTAACTTTATCTGCTATTACAGAACTAATACCTGTTGCTGCACCTCCTATAACTGCAGCTGCTCCTAAATTTAAAGGACTTACATTTCCATATAAAGAGTATTCTCTAAGTGCTAAATCTCCTAGAGAAAAAGAAGCACCTGTTGCAATGGTAGCTGCTCTACCTGCTTTAGCTATTCTAGTCCAAGGAATTAAAAGAGCAACTGGGTCATAAAGACCTGCAGCTACTCTTCCGGCTACTACTGAAGCATCTTCTTCTTTACCTTTAAACTCTGGAAATTTTTCAAATATAGCTTTTTGTCTTTCAGCTTCTATTCTACGAGCAGCTTCTGTATAAGTTTCATCAGAAGTTGCAGAATCCAAAAAAGCTTTTCCCTGTCTATATAGATTTCCTATTATATGAGTTTCTTGTGCTCTACCGTAATTAAATTTTCTAAATTCAGAAATGTCATCTCCTAGTCTCATATTCATACCACTAGCCAATTTTGACAACTTATCTTTATTATCTAAAGAATCTACAATTTCTTCTTCAGTTAAATTTGTAGTTGGTAATTTTTTTTCGGGTAAAGCAAAAGATGTTTCTTTATCAGAAACAATAGGTTGTTTTTGTAATTCTAAAACTTGTTCTATTGTTAAATTTTTAGAATCTTTGTTTTCGTTTATCATTTAATTATTTTAAACTATCTATTACAATTTTAAATTCAGAATCAAAAATCATATTATCTATAAATTTTTCTCTATCTTCTTTACTTAAAGTATCTAAATCATCTGATAATTTTTTATAGTTTGTTTTTATCATTTCTCCCGTTGGACCATAGGTATAAAAAATTTCCATATCAGAATTAAATGCTTGTGTAATATTTTCAAAACCTCTAGAAGGCAATCCATTTGATAATCTTTCAACAACCTCTGCTATAGCTGGTAATAAAAATTGTTGAGCAGAAGCTTTTACTCCTTCATAATTTTTTTCTTCAAATTCTTTTCTGTTAGCATCTGATATGGTAAATATATCTGCTAAAAAACTGTTTCTAGTATATCTACCTTCCATATCAGGATTTCCATTATATTTATCAATTTGGTCATATATATCTTTAACACTTAAAGTGTAAATAGTTCCAAATCTATCTCTAATTTTAAATTTATTATCTTTATTAAAGAAATTTCTTCTATCAGCAAGAGCATTATTTATAAGACTTTTATCATCAGAGTTTGCCCTAGAAGTTTTTGGTTTTTCAGTTATAAAATCAATACCTTTTAACTCAGGTCTTTTTAAAGATACTTTTTCATCAACTTCTCTATCTGCTATGTCTAAATCAGTTATTATTTGTAAAGCATTGTCTCTACCAATACCTGCACTTCTTTCAGCATTTATTCTCAAGTTTTTTAATTTATCTTGATTTACTAAACCAAATCTAGGATTACCTTTTTCATCTCTTCCAAATGCTTTTAAAAATTGTTTTCTTATAAAACTTTTTTTAGTTGGGTCATTTTCTGCTTCGTTTAATGCAGTTTCAAAAGCATCTTGAACTTCTTGAATGTATTCTGTTTGTGTGGGTTGAACTAAAGCATCATCAGTTATACTTTCAAAATAAATNTCTGCACTACCTTTTAATAATTCTAATGTCTCATACATTAGTTTAGAATTTTTTTCATTTCTAGGAAGTTTTTTATATTCTTCATACGGTGTTGAACTTTGGAACTCAAGTTGCATTGCTGGACTTTGATTAAAATATTCTATAGCTTTTGCTAGTCTAGCTTTTTCTTTAGTTTCTGGATTCTTCCAAAGTTGATAATCCTCTCTCTGTTTTCTTATAGCATTACTATTAAAATAATCTTTTCTTGTATTGATAACTCTATCGTATTGCCTTGTTAAAGTAGCAATATTTTTAGCTTGTTCTGATTGTAAATCTCTATTTTTTTTATTTATATATTGAGCAGCAACATCTGCAACCAATCCAAGTAAATTTCCAGATTGAAAAAATCCACTCTTTTTCTTACTTCTGTCAAGAATGCTAGTGGCTACTTTACCATACTCAGAGTCTTCTAAATAATCAAATTCTTCTGCCATATTATTCCTCTTCTTGTTTGTTTAATAAACTTCTAATTTCAGGACCTTTATCTTCTATTTTTTCTAACAGACTTTTAGGTAGTATTTCACTTTTAATATTTTTATTTATTTTAGATTTAGATTCATTACTAACTTTACCAATAGCTCTATTAAATTCTGATAGTTTAGTTTTTTCAAATTCTTCGTCTGGCTCATCAAAACTTTCATTAACATCATTAGGTTCAATATTATATTCAATACCTGCTTCTGAACCGATTGACATTATAGTGTACATAATTGGCTCTATTAATAATAACATCATATCTGGATTGATTTCACCTTGATAAAATTTTGCAAATAAAATAGAAGTTGTAATATCTGTAACTGCCATTCCTTCTGCTAAACTATCTATTAAGAAACCTATTTTTTCTGTATCTAATAATTCAGTTGTTATAGCTGTAAGTGCTTCTCTAGGATTAGCATATTTAGGAGGACTCTCCCAAGGATAACGATTATTAGGATTATTAGTTAATGATTGTCCGGGTATGGCTGAGCCTTTATTTATCATACCTACTAATTCATCTAAATCTTGTTGATTCTCAGTATTTTGAGCTATTTTATTTACAGGCTCATTATCTAATGCTTGTATAAATTCTTCAAAATCTATACCAGATTCAGAAGCTTCATCTACTGTTCTAGAAATAGACTCTGATAAATTTCTACTAATAAATTTTGATACTGGTTTTATATTTTTTTCAGCCATTATGATACCTTAATTGTTTCTTGAGTTTCTATAGGAGTATAGTGAGACATATCTGCTGTTCCATATAATAAATTATTGTAGCTATCATTTAAATTTACTTGTGCTTGTTCATGCACATATTGTATCACATCAACTTCAGAACCTCCAATAGTTCTTGTTCCATATTGTTGACCCCTTTGCCTAGTCTGAACTTCGTCTTGTCCTGCTAATCTTTGTAATCCTCCTATAGCAGCATCTTCTACTAAACTCATACCAGTATCTGCTAATTTTTCTGGACTAAAAGCATCTTTAAATTTATCTTTTAATTTATCGCCAAATGTAGGCTCTCTACCAGTTATGTCTGGTAAACCTGCAGCTTGTCTAAAAGAACTATCAGCAACATCTATTTTAGTTGTGGCTACTTGTTCTCCCATACTTATATTTTTACCTAACATAACTTCATCTGCAGTAAAACTTCTACCGATAGAATCTGTGTATAAATTTGTAGCTTCGTTATAGTTTACTGCTCCTAATGGTTTACTAATTGAAGTTCCTATATTTTGAGATATATCTAAAGAACCTATCTTACCCATATCTAATGTTGGACCTACAGATGTAAAATTACCTGATAAATCAGTAGTAAAACTTCTTCCTAATGAATCAGTATAAAGTCCAGTGCTTTCACTAAAAGATAAAGCTCCTTGTGGAGATACTGAAGTTGTGCCTAAAGCATTTAAATCTATAGCACCTGAAGCATCTTTAGGTAAAGCAGCAACGTCAATAGGCTTACTTGCATCAAAAGCTCCAGTAGCTTTAGCTGTTGAAGCTTGAGCAGTTTTTATTGCTTCTCCAATTTTAGCAAAAGCAGCTCCTGTTGCACTACCAAATGCAGCACCTTTTAATACATCTTCTAAATCTCCACCTTGA
>FUFK010039344.1_pt1 | contig 11587 bp, 7 predicted proteins | sample 1021851 | NCBI WGS metagenome assembly FUFK01 (sample SAMEA51879418, study PRJEB19060) | metagenome
ATGTCTTATAAATAATTCTTGTAACAAAAGGTGTGATTATTCGTGGCAACTAAAAAGATATCACAGTTAGAAACAATTTCAGATGCTAACTTGTCGGGAGAAGCAATTCTCCCTGTTGTGGTATCTGATCCATTGATTCCTAACAGAAAAGCAAAGGTAAATCAACTATTCAAAGGTCTAGCACAGGGTACAAAAGATGCACCTGGTCTATGTTTCGATTTGGATAGAGATAGTGGCATATATCAAAATGCTTATGACCAAGTGGGAATAGCGTTTGGTGATGGTGGTTTGTACATGTCTCGTATTGTTAATACAGCAAGTAGTTCATCATTATATGTCACTGCTGTTGATGATGTTGCAGCAAATGCTGACCTTGTTTTTGCACCTAAAGGTACTGGTGCTGTAAAAGTCACAGGACAATTCCTTATAAGTGATGGATCTTTTATATTAGAAGATGCACAAGGACCTAAAGCAAGATTTGAAGTAAGTAATGTTGGTACTGGTACTAATACTAGAATCATGACATTACCTGCTATTACATCTGGTAATGGTACAACTTTAGTTGGTTCTGATACACAGCAGACATTAACTAATAAAACTATTCTTATTGATGAAGATAACCTAGTTATTACCGATGCTGCAGACGAAGCAATATTTCAACTTAACTGGGCGATAACATCAGGTGCAAGACGTTCATATTTCTTACCTGACGCAGGTACAGTGACTACAACTGCTGAACCTACTGCAACTGCATCTACATTNTTAGATACAAANGCAGANCAGACATCTTTGAATAANACTCTCGTNAATTTAAANTTAGCGAAAGACGCNGAANNNGNAACNAGTTGGGCACAGTTNAANACTACTNCTNTAACTGCTAACAGAACNATCACANTNCCNGANCAAAANATTNNNTTGGTNGGTACTACAGCAACACAAATTTTATCTGGTAAAACACTGTTGACTGCTATACTNGCAGATCCNACNGATANNACTAAAAAGATAACATTTANTATTGCAAATCAAAACACANNNTCTAACGAANNTTTNCAGTTNCCNCCTACNAATNNACTAAATAACTCAGGTGCTACNAACACNNTNGTATCTGAACTTGCTACGCANGATANTTACAAACAAATCTCTTGTATTCACCTGCNATTAAATTTCCANNNAATACNGNNGGTCAGATNNNNTTATCAGCAGAGGGTATTACAGGTCCTCGTGTTATTAAGTTCCCTGATGCTAACGCTACTCTGTTATCTACAGAAAACGTTACACTTGATGATGTTACNTTCGGTGCAGGTATCGGTGCTAACAACTTAACTGGTTTGACCAGACAACAACAATTCTTTTATTCTGGATTCTAATAAATGGCTAAACAAGGAATTTTAGCAAAATCAAAACCTAGTGCTGCTACGAATACGTTATTGTATTCAGCACCTATTGATGCATCTGCAAGTACAGTTNTAACTGTAAANGAGCAAGGTGGATCAGGAACTACGTATGATGTTGCTCTNAAAAATTATGATCAAAAGATGACTTTAGGTGCATCTAACTATAAACTGCATACAGGTGATGTAGTGACAGGTTATAGAATGACGTTAAATACACCACTCCCTGCTACAGCAGGATTAACAGCAGGTACATCTCTCACATCTACTTCGGGAGAAGCATCACTTAAATTTGAATCATTTTATTTACCTGCTTTTACTGAGATTGTTGTCAAAGTCAAAGCAATTCGTGCCTTAACATTAGAATCCACTTCGGGTACATTTGCTGTAGGAGAGACATTCAGCACAGGAACAGCACCTAACAATACAACTGCAACGATATATGCAGCAACTGAGGGATCAGGAACATATACAGTTTATATTGGACCTTCTACTATCAACGGATCTGGAGCAGAATTTGCTGCAGGTGATAGTGTATCATCATCTGGATCTGCAACTGGTACTATATCTACTGGTGGTATCGGTGCTGCAGTAGACGAGTTTACATTTACAGAGTCAGGTGGAACAGAAGATCTATACTTAGGAACTGTACTAACAGTATTCATTGATAGGGTATATCGTTTTAATGTAGCAGATTCATCATTATCTGGTCTTGACTTTAGTTTATCTACAACTGTTAACGGAGAATGGGGACCTGATGGTACAGCAGGGAACTCTGATGATGGTACTGAATATACTACAGGTAAGACAACTAACGGAACTCCAGGTTCTAGTGGTGCATATATTCAATATGATTTTACACAAGATACGAACCTGAGTGGTAGTTTATATGTCTATGAGGGAACTACTGGTACTGCAGCAAACTCAGCATTTGGTGGTTCTGATAGATACTTAACAACTTCAGATGCTTTCCAATATTCTGAGATATATGTTTATGATATTGATGGTACATGGACAAACTCCACAGATAGTTTCTTATTCAATGGTGTGACATATACTATTACTGCTCAAACTGCAGGNGCATATGGATANATCCGTAGTTATTCNGGTACAACTGCATATGTGGTCAANGGAANTNNNTCTGCTGATTTNACAACNAGTNNTACNTTCCAAGATNNNCCTAAATTAGCAGGTGCANCAAGAACTGCAGTGACTGTAAGTAGCATTGANGTTGCNACAACTGCTGTAGAAACACAAGAGTATCTTCGTAAAGATAATACNCTTGCTGCAGATAGTGCAGAAGAAATTAAATCATTGGTANTCGGTCCTGGNGANAGANTGATTGTTGAATGTGCAGCAGCAGAAGCAAANTTNGTNNTNATTGGATTTGAAGATNCNTCNACTGNATTCACAACAAGAACATANNNAGCAGNNGCAGCATCTAGCTCTGCANNNGGNTAANNTNACTCAATAAATAACTAAAAGGCGATAGTTAAATGTCACTAACGAGACTCAAGAATATTATTACGTCCAGAACTGGACGTATCATATATGTCAACCCAGANGATTTNGATGCATCTGATGCNATTGACAANAGGGGTAACTCTGCNTTGCGTCCNTTNAAAAGTTTACAGAGGGCATTTTTAGANGTAGCAAGATTNTCATATAGAGTTGGTTTAAGTAATGACGAGTTTGATGCTTTNAGTATCATGCTCTANCCTGCTGAGTATGTNGTAGANAATAGACCNGGNGATGTNTTATATACNAACGTTGCACCTATTGATGCAAACTCAAACCTAGANTTAACTTCTCCTAACAATGTTCTCTACAAATATAACTCAGTCGAAGGTGGTATTATTGTACCTAGAGGTTGTTCTGTTGTTGGTACAGACCTNAGAAGAACTAAAATAATTCCAAAATACGTNCCATATCCTACTACATATCCAGCTCAAGGTATTAANACGGAAGCTCAGGTTCCACCAAGAACAGCNATCTTCAAAGTTACTGGTGGTACATATTTCTGGCAGTTCTCATTCTTTGATGGAGCAGAGGAGGGAGTATATTTCAAACCTGATTCAGTNACAACTTTAGCACCTAAGTTNTCTCATCATAGACTTACATGNTTTGAGTTTGCTGATGGTCTTAATCCTTTATCAACTCTTATTGCAAANGGTACAGTTCCTAACGCTGATTACTCTGCAGTATCAAATATTCTAGCAAGAACNGANNTAGAGATATATTATCAGAAAGTATCTAAAGCATTTGCTACAATACCTGATACATCTGGTGATCCTTCAACTGACCAAATACAGGCAAGGGTTGAGGAAAACAGAATNGTTGGTCCTATATCTGATGAATACAGAGTATTACAGATCACACGTAATGGTCAGACTGCAACAGCAGTCACAGTTGATGAATTTGATGATCCTAGAGATCATGGCTTCTCTGTTGGTGTNAACATCAACGTTAGTGGTGTNACTGGTTCGACTGGATCGCAGTCNGAANCNGANGCNGNNTTATATAATGGNTCATTNACTGTCACNTCTGCATCTGGAAACGTATTCACNTATCAAATGCANGGAGAACCAACTGGTAATGCTGTAGGTTCNAACATNNCAGTTAANACTGAGATTGATACTGTTGACTCTGCATCACCNTANGCNTTNAACCTATCACTAAGAAGTGTATGGGGTATGAATGGTATGCANGCAAACGGTGCAAAGGCAACTGGTTTNAAATCAATGGTTGTNGCNCAGTTTACTGGNCTATCACTACAGAAAGATGATAGAGCATTTGTAAGATATAANGCATCAACTGGAAACTATGATGTNGCAACAGCAGGAGATGGTGCACACTTAGATGGTTTTGCTGAGTATAGAAAAGGATGGGGACATGAACATATCAAGTGTTCTAATGACTCATTCATACAGGCAGTTTCTGTGTTCGCTGTGGGATATCAAGGTCACTTCACTGCACTAAGCGGTGGTGATATGTCAATCACCAACTCTAACTCTAACTTTGGTAATACTGCATTGAGATCAGCAGGATTCAAAGCAAAAGCATTTTCAAAAGATAAAGCAGGAGCAATAACACACATTATACCACCTAAAGCTTTAAATGTTATCTCTACAACTGCTACTGGTGCTAGTGGAACAAATACAATTACGTTAGCAAATGATGGTAGTGTAAATGGTATCATACAAGGTATGACTATCACAGGAACTAATATTGGAGTAGGAGCGACAGTCGGAAATATAAACGTAAGCACAAGAGTATTGACACTTACAGCTTCAAATACTGGTGCTGTAAATGGAAACGTAATCTTTGGTGAAGAGACATCAATCAACTGGGTGAACATTGACATCCAGAGAACTAAAACTATCAACGCATCACTTGCAGGACAGGGTGGTACACCAGGTACAAGATTATATCTATATGGTTATACTGTAGAAGCATCTCCACCAACAACAAGAGTACAGGGTTTTGCAGTTGGAGCAAGACAAGACGGTACAGGTGCAAATGCAATAGCAGATAAGATAAACTGTTTACTTGTGTCACAAGGTGCGACTGAAGCAACTGTACAATCTGCAAGCATATCACCTTATGGTCCTAGTGTATCAGGATTAGCAGCAGGTGTTGTTGGATCTCCATTACAATATGATGCCAATACGTATACAATTAATGGTGTAGCAGGATCAGTCGGTGGATGGTATCTATCAGTCAGTTCAGTAAATAATGCAATATATACAACTCTATCAACTAATACTCAATATAACACAGTTAACTTTACACCAACTACATTCCTTAAGAGAATACCTGACCCAAGAGACTTACAAGATAGAACTTATCGTGTAAGATATGTAATTGATAAAGATAAGACCAATCCATTACCAAGAGATCCCCTCTCTGGTTATGTTATGCAACCATTGAATAGTGATACTACATCATTTAATTTACAAAGATGTTTCTACATCTATGATATTGAGGTTGTACAACCATTTGTAAGAGGTACTGATGATGGTATCTATTACATAACTCTTTTATGTGGATCTATATCACCTACAACTTCTAACTTTGATGATAGAAAGTTCTCTCAAAATGTTAATGAAGTTTATCCTACATTTGACAGAGATAATCCAATCGCTGATCCTACTGCTGCAACATCAGTTGCGGATAATGTCACTATTGGTCTTGTTAATGCAACAGATGGTGCATCACCACCTGTTAAAGATCCAAAGTTATCTATTACTAAAGAAGCAATAGTATTCTTACTAACAGATACAGGATGGACACAACCAGGTACTACACCTAACTATGATTCAGTTAACAAGAGATTATCTAACATAGAATTAACTGCACGAGCAGGAGACGAAGAAGTAAGAAAGATTAATATACGAGAAAATAATGATGGTACAGTAGCACCGATTAACGTAGAGTTTAGACGACACTCTATCCTAAGATCAGGAAACCATACGTTTGAATACCTTGGTTTTGGTCCAGGTAACTATAGTACAGCGTTCCCTCAAACACAGGTAGAAACTCTAACTCAAGAGCAAATTAGATTCTCACAGTCAATTAAAGAAGAAGGAGGAGTTTCATTCTACTCTGGACTTAACTCTAACGGTGACTTATTCATTGGTAATCAGGTTATCAACCCAGTCACAGGTCAGATCACTAACGAAGATGTTGCACAGTTAAACGTTGTTGGTGAAGAGAACACAACCATTGAAACATTCTCTGAGTTGGTTCTAACGGACAAGATAACTGTTATTGGTGGAGCATCAAACCAGTTAGAATCTATCTTTGCAGGTCCTGTCACATTCCAAGGACAGAGTACATTCACTAATAATATATCTGCTAAGAAACTTACATACTTCAACCAAGATGGTACTGTTATTAAACAGACTCTATTAGCACCAGAAAATGCAAGTGGGCTACCAGACTTCTCTAATATCACAGGATATGATACACCTGCTGATGGAGATATAGTTTACAATATCAACTGGACACCAGGTAAATCACTAGGTTGGATATACTATGGTGCATCATGGAAAGAGTTTGGACTAACAGACACAGGAGATATTAACATATCTACCACAGGTAATGGACACATAGGTTTAGGAGAAGCACCTGATACAACTTACAGAGTCAGAATTAATGGTTCAGTTAGAATTGACGGAGACGTTGTTGGTACTGGTAGAGGTGTTGTTGGATCAGACAAATATATTACTAAATCTTATACAGGGGATGGTAATACATTAACCTTCGCAGTCACAACATATGGTGGAGGCATCAAACACTCTGATGATTCACTGTTAGTATTCCTCAATGGTGTAGCACAGATTGCAGGAACTAACTATACAGTAGATACAAATGGTGCTAACGTGGTATTCTCATCTGGGGATGCACCTCTATCAACTGACACAGTTCACATCTTAGAATTACCTATCTAATCTCATGGCTATTTCAAGAATATCTGGAAACCAGATTGCTAACACTACAAGTGCAATTATCACAACATTAAAGTTTTTGAATACCAATAGTGTTTTCAAATTACCTGTAGGTAGTACAGCTCAAAGACCTACAGGTATAGATGTTGGTACGATAAGATTTAACTCAACAAATGACTCTGCTGAAATTTACAAGGCAGATGATGGTACAGGAAGTGCAGGTTGGGCAGCACTAGCAGGAGGAGGACCTTCATTAGGAACAGATAGTATAGTTCGTACAAATGCAAATACCATATCAGAAAACTTGACCATAGGACCTACAGCAGGTGCAGAGTTTGCTAACGGTATGAGTGCAGGTCCAATAACGATCGCAAACAACTATACAGTCACCATAGAATCAGGTGGTAGTTGGAGTGTTAGGTAATGGGTCAACTAAACGTTGGATATTTACAAGGTACAAGTAATTCTGGTTTTAAGATTACTCTTACCAAAGAATCTACTATATCACATGAGGGTGATGTTAGATTTTTAACCTCACAGTCATATCAGGATTTACCTGTATATGGTTCAAAAAATTTTCTCGCCCATAAATTCTATCCTTTAGATTTATTCACACCAAATCCTAATGATGCTAGTAATATAGGATGGACAAGTGGCAATAATGTAACTCTGACTAGAGATCCTTCAGTAGCAGGTCCTACAGGAATAGGTGGAGTGCCATTAAAAATGGTCACTAGTGGTACTGATCCATATATTCTCTCATATAATTCAGCAGCATGGAATGTTTGCCCTGCTGCTCAAGGACAACAGTGGACTTTTAGTATATACGCAAAAGCAGCGTCAACTGCTAGTCAATGTGAAATGTTTTTATTTGAGAGCACTGAAGGTGGAAATTATGTATCGTTCTCTAACCCCAGTTTTACAGTAACTACAAGTTGGCAAAGATTTTCAGTAACAAGAACCTTACAAAGTGCAGCAACTACGAATATTCAAGTAAGAGTTGATGGTCCTCACAATGGTCCTAATAATACTGTATGGTGGGTAGGAGCACAACTAGAAAGAGCATCAAGTGCATCAACATTTGCTGATGGTGGTGCTGATACTGCAAAAGAGGATTCACCACATGAAACTGGTAGTATTCAGTNTAATGCTGAGACACAAGGATTAAGATTATATAAGGATAATGTATGGGTAAATGAGGCAGGAACTACAAATGTAGCAGGAGCAGTCGGTAATATTGGTACAGGTGGAGGATTTACTGTAGCAGAGGGAGCAATAAACACAAATCATCAAGCAGTCACGGGAACAGAAAATCCAATACTATTTGAAGGATTAAGATATAATGATGGTACTACTGGTGATGAAACTTTAGGTGCAACATCTAATACACGTTCATTCTTAGAGTATGTTTCATCATCAAATAGTTCAGACTTTGCATTTCATACAGGACATAGCAGTCCAGGTAATGTCAACTGGCCACAGTTTCTNGCAGTCAAGGTGACTGAGTGGACTTTTGGACAAGTGTTAAATAGAATTAGATGGTATAAACATGGAAACATGGTTGGTAATGTAAACGTCTGGGGATCTAATCAAGATGTTCATCGTGGAAACTTTACTCAGACAGCAAATCTTTGGACATATCTAGATAGACTTCACTTTGGTGGACAAGGTTCTGGTAGTGAAGGAGGACAAGTATCTAGATCTTTTAATAACACAGCAGGTTATCGTTGGTATATGCTTGAAATGGTCGATATTGATTCCTCTGCACTTGCATATCCTTCAGTAGGAACTCAAGGTGGATGGGCAGCATATCCATTAACATTTGATAAAACATAAACATGAGTCAATTAAACGTCAGTGAAATGGGCGGTACTCCGCAAACTGTAGGGCAGGTCAATGTTTCGACTGGACATACCCTAGAGATTGAAGGTACTTTGAAGTTTGCACATAGAGGTGCACACAGAGTTCCTACTGGCACAACTGCAGAAAGACCTAGTGTATCTAATAGTAAAGTAGGACAAATAAGATTTAATACTACAACTGCTTCATTTGAAGTTTATAATAACAGCACATGGATAAGTATAGGAGTTGCAGGTTCAGCAGGTAGTACTGCAGGTAATTATAGTACACCTGCTAGAAATGGTAGAGATATAAAACAGGCAGGTAGACCCTCTGGTTATTATTGGATACAACCTATAGGATATGATTCTCCAACATATTGTTATGTTGATTGTGATAATTATGATGGTGGATGGATATGTGTTATGATTGCAGGATCAGATTCAACTAATCATTATGGAATATTTGAAGCAGATAATTTATATTCTCAAACAATTGATGGTGTGACAGCACAATATGTTCCTGTATCTGGTAATTATTATAGTTCAACAAATGGTAGGAAGTATGCTGATACATTCATTCGTGATGTATGTTCAAGAGCTAATGGTGGTGAAGAGACAATAAATATAAGACTAGCAAAGAATAATACACAACCACCAGGCGGTGTGTATGATACTTACAATGGTGGTACAGTAGCAAATGATGAGTGGAACTATGCTTCATTCATTAAATATCGTGGTGGTATTCAATATCATAGTGCGTTAAATACTGGTGGGGATGGTCGTCAGGGTGACAGACGAGAAGGAAACTTTAGAGTCTCTCACGTATATCCTTACAACTGGGAGCAACCTGGTGGATGGGAGAATATTAGATTATATAGTAATAGTTACAAGATATTTGATTATCACTCAAATCCATCTGGCAATCAGACATCTCGTTATAGTAATAATAGAGTTCTATGGGGTTATTCTCCAAATCCCACTGGCATCTATGGTTCAGGTCCTGCCAGTGGTAATGGTCATCCAGGTTATTTCTTTGTAAGATGAGTACAGTAAGAGTAGAACAATTAGTAGCAAACTCGGATCATAATTTTGAGATTCGTTTTGCTCCTAGTGCCAATTTATTGATAAGAGGTGGTTATGCTGCTGACCCTGATTCTGGTTTAATATTACCTGCAGGTTCAACAGCAGATAGACCTACAACACCAGATGCAGGACAGATACGTTATAATACAACTGAACAAACTGTAGAGGGATATAATGGTACTGTATGGGTAAACTTGATGAAGAGTGGATCTTCATCTGCAAGTGATACAACTACTGATGTACCTCGTAAGGGATTATTCATGTGGTTAGATGCTAATAATGAAAGATCATTAAAACCTCAGGCAAGTGATCAAGATGCAAACTACTGGTATGATATAAGCGGAAATAATTTCCATACTGCCATACCTACAGATAGATATGCTCAGGACAATATTAATGGTCAAGTTGTCAAATATATGGATTTTTCTGAAAATGGTTCTGGTTGTGCTAAATTAGTTTCGCAGGGTAATTATACAGATACACCTTACTTTCCTCATTTATCTGTTGTCTTTTTCTTGAAATGGAGAACCTCTGATAGTCAATGGAGAACACCATTGAGATCAAGAGATAGTGATCACCATATCATTGTACAGGATGGTACAAAGAATCTTGGTATGTATGATAATGGTGGTAATGGTTTTAATGATACTGGATATGATATTAACCAGTTTCCTGACTGGGATACTAAATTAAATATGTACACATGGAGATTTTCTTCATATGAATCTGGACAATATTCTCCTAACTATCAATGTTTTTTCAAGGATGAATCAAGTGCTCGTGCTACTATCAATAGTAGCAACTCTAGATTTGCAAGAGGATTCCACCACATAGGTGCATGGGGTGAAGGTAATAGAAATCCTCATAGTTCATCACAGAANTGTGGTGGTTTTGGTGTCTTTATGGTCTATAATAGACATATTACACAGGCAGAAAGGCAACAAATTTATGATTACTACAAAGATACGTACGGTATCTGATAAATAATACGAAGGATAAAATACTGAAATGTCTCAATTAAATGTTGATAAAGTTGTTTCTCTGAGTGGCGGTGGTGGTACTGCTGAGTTTCAGTTGGTTTCTAATGGAAATTTTAATTTTGACTCAGGAACTTTTTATATAGATTCTGGCAATAATCGGGTTGGTATTGGAACTACCTCACCAAGGGTAAGTCTCGATATTGCTAATTCAGATGGTATGATAGTTCCTGTAGGAACAACTGTGCAGAGACCTGGATCCCCAGTAGAAGGGATGTTCCGCTACAATAGTACCGATCGAACCTTTGAAGGGTACGCACATAACTCTACTACAAATGTCACAGAGTGGGGACCTATTGCAGGTGCAGGTGGAATACCGACACAGAGTACAAGTAGATATAGCGATGACTATTCAGTTAATGCTTCACTTAAATCTGATGGTACAAACGCATTTTGGTCTTTGGATGGTACAGATACTGATTGGTCAATGGCAAGAATTTGGACACATGGATATGTAGGAGGAGGATATAGATCAGGGTCACCTTGGAGTAATGTTAATAGAACAGTTCATGCTACTGATACATCAACAAACTTAGGAGATACACTAGACAGATCAGGTGCATATATGTCTGGATCATGGAATGATAGGAGACACTTCTATCACTCAATGGAGAACACATACAGAGGATCATCAACATATACCTCTGGTTTTAGTATGACAAATGAAGCAGGAATAACTCATCAATCTGCATGGGATATGACAGTGAACAGAGGTTCTATGGGTTCATTCCAAGATCATGTATTTGCAGGAGGATATTCTTACTTACATGGTGGTGGTAATGCAA
>FUFK010054335.1_pt1 | contig 11585 bp, 11 predicted proteins | sample 1021851 | NCBI WGS metagenome assembly FUFK01 (sample SAMEA51879418, study PRJEB19060) | metagenome
ACTGGTATTACAGGACAAGATGGTAGTTATCTAGCTGAATTTCTTTTAACCAAAAACTACATAGTTCATGGGATAAAAAGACGTTCAAGCAGCTTTAATACCTCTAGGATTGATCACTTATATCAAGATCCTCATGAAAAAGATAGAAAATTTATTCTTCATTATGGAGATTTAACAGATAGTACAAATCTAATAAGAATAATTCAGGGTATACAACCAACTGAAATATATAACCTAGGCGCCCAAAGTCATGTTGCAGTAAGCTTTGAGAGTCCAGAATACACTGCTAATTCCGATGCACTTGGCACATTAAGAATTCTAGAGGCAGTAAGAATATTAGGTTTAAAAGATAAAACAAAAATCTATCAAGCAAGTACCAGTGAACTTTATGGGAAGATCTTTGAAAGTCCACAAAATGAAGAAACCCCGTTCTATCCAAGAAGTCCTTATGGAGTAGCAAAACTATATGCATATTGGATAACAGTTAATTATCGAGAATCTTATGGGATTTTTGCTTGCAATGGTATTTTATTTAATCATGAAAGTCCTAGAAGAGGAGAAACCTTTGTTACTAGAAAAATCACAAGAGGTCTAGCAAGAATTAATCAAGGATTAGATGAGTGTATTTACCTTGGGAATTTAGATGCTTTAAGAGATTGGGGACATGCAAAAGACTATGTTTCAATGCAATGGAAGATGCTTCAGCAAGATCAGCCCACAGATTATGTAATAGCTACTGGCAGACAAGAATCAGTAAGAAAATTTGTGGAATTATCAGGTGATGCATTGGGGTGGATTAATGATAAAAAAAAATCAATAATATGGGAAGGTGAAGGATTAGAGGAGTTAGGAAGAAGGGCAGATACAGGGGAAATAGTTATAAGAGTAGATCCAAGATATTTTAGACCTAGCGAGGTTTCAACTCTTTTAGGAGACCCTACAAAAGCTAATATTGAACTGGGCTGGAAGGCTACAACTTCTCTAGAAGATTTAGTAAAAGAAATGATTCAAGAAGATAATGAAATCGCAAAAAGGGAATTACTGATGAAGGAGAAAGGATTCAAGATAAATTCTCCGACGGAAATGCCACCTAACCATTAATTTAGTTATATAAATAGCTTATGAATCTAATTGATAAAAATGATTTGATTTTTATAGCAGGTGACAAAGGTATGGTTGGTTCTGCTATAAAAAGATGTTTATTACGCAACGGTTATTACAACCTTATTACTGCAAGTAAAAAAGATCTAAACCTTGCAGATTATGATTCTGTTAAAAAATGGTTTAAATTTCATAAACCGCAAATAGTTATATTAGCTGCAGCAAGGGTAGGCGGTATAGAAGCAAATTTTAAATTCCCATGTGATTTTATATTAGAGAATCTTAAAATACAAACAAATGTGATAGAAATCGCCAGAGAAAATAATATCAAAAGATTTTTATTTCTTGGAAGTAGTTGTATTTATCCTAAGATATGCCCTCAGCCTATTAAAGAGGAAAGCTTACTAACAGGGTCTTTGGAGATTACAAATGAACCTTATGCTATTGCTAAAATTGCAGGTTTAAAACTTTGTTCTGCTATGAGAAAACAATATAATTTTGATGCGATTAGCCTTATGCCAACAAATCTATATGGTCCAGGGGATAACTATCATTCTACAAATAGCCATGTTTTGCCATCACTAATAAATAAATTTTATACTGCAAAAGAAAATAAAAATGATGAGGTAGTTTGCTGGGGTACTGGTAATCCTCTAAGAGAGTTTCTTCATGTAGATGATTTAGCAGATGCATCTATATTTGCTTTAGAAAAATATAAAATCACAATTTCTAATGATAAATTTAAAAATCAAAATGAATTTTTAAATGTAGGAACTGGACATGATATTAGTATTAAAAATCTGGCTGAAATAATAGCTACAAAAATTGGATTCAAAGGTAAAATCATTTGGGACACTTCAAAACCTGATGGAACTCCTAGAAAATTATTAGACGTTTCAAAAATTAATAAACTTGGATGGCATGCAACTATCTCTCTAGAAAGAGGAATAGAGGAAACAATTAAATCTTATATTTATGAAAAAGAAAATAACCAATTAAGATTTTAACTTTTCATAAAAATTGGCATAATAAAATATGATAATAAAATAGAAATTATTGAGATTTAATACTAAAATAATCTAAATTAAAAATTTCTTTAATTAATGTTTTCAAAACAAAGAAAGGGAATAATTCTAGCAGGTGGTAAAGGCAGTAGATTATGGCCAATCACATTAGGTGTAAGCAAACAACTACTTCCTTTATATAATAAACCTTCTATTTATTATCCTTTATCTACCTTGCTGATAAGTGACATTAGAGAATTTTTAATTATTACAAATCAACAAGATATTAATAATTTCAAAGCTCTTTTAGGTGATGGATCCCATTTAGGTATCTCTATAACTTATAAAATCCAAAAAAGACCTGAGGGAATTGCACAGGCTTTAATAATAGGTGAAAAATTCATTGATAATTCTCCAGTTGCTCTAATACTTGGTGATAACTTTTTTTATGGTAATGATCTAACAAAAGTATTATTAAAAGAAACAAAAAAAATAGATGGAGCCACTATATTTGCAAGTGAAGTTTTAGATCCTGAACGTTATGGTGTAGTAAGTTTTGATAAAAATTTCAAAGTAAAATCTATATTTGAAAAACCCAAAAAACCTGAATCAAATTTTGCTATTACCGGTTTATATTTTTATGATAAAAATGTTGTCGAATATACCAAGGAATTAAAGTTTTCAAAAAGAGGTGAATTAGAAATTACAGACCTAAATAATATTTACTTGCAAAAAAGAAAATTGGAAGTAAGTCTAATGGGTAGAGCAACAATATGGTTTGATACTGGAACTTTTGATTCTCTATATGAAGCTAGTTCATTTATAAAATCAGTAGAAAATAAACAGCGATTAAAAATTGGATGCCCTGAAGAAATAGCCTGGAGAAAGGGATGGATAAATGAAAAACAATTAAATCAATTAGCAAAAAAGTATAAAAATAATTCCTATGGAAATTATCTCAAAAATTTAATAGAGTAAGAATTATTTGAAGATTATTTTGCAAATAAAATTTTTAAAATCGCAAAAAGGTGATAGGTTTAACGGACCTTTAATTTTAAATCCAGAGAAATTTTTTGATAGTAGAGGATTCTTCTTTGAAAGTTGGAATGAGAAAAACTTTAATGATATTATTTCAAAAAAAGTAACTTTTGTTCAAGATAATCATTCATTATCGTTTCATGGTGTTTTAAGAGGATTACATTTTCAGAAAGAACCTTATGCTCAAGGTAAATTAATAAGAGTAATTAGTGGTAAAATCTTAGATATTATTGTTGATTTAAGATCTAATTCTAATACTTTCAAAGAATGGACAAGCATAGTTTTATCTAAAAGGAACAAAATGCAATTATGGGTACCAGAAGGATTTGCTCATGGATTTATAACATTAACTAGAACAGCAGAAATCAACTACAAAACTACTCAATTTTGGAATAAAGAATCAGAAAGAACCATAATATGGAATGATGATAACTTGAATATTAATTGGAGATTAAAATATTTAAAAATTAATAATCCAATAGTTTCTGAAAAAGACTCTAAAGGGTAACACTTTAGAATACCTATATCATAAAGGTGATTTGTTTTAATGAAGATTTTATTAACTGGCTCAACTGGACAATTAGGACAAGCAATAATTTTACAGAAACCCAAAGATCATCAAATACTTTTTCCTAAAAGAAATGAATTAGATTTATCAGATCATTTAAGCTGCAAAAAATATATTGAATTTAACAAACCTGATATTATTATCAATTGTGGTGCTTATACAAATGTTGACTTAGCAGAAAAAGAGAAAGAATTATGTTATGCAATTAATACATCTGCTCCAGTAACATTTGCCAAAATATTAAATGATTATGGAGGCAATTTATTACAAATTAGTACTGATTATGTTTTTGATGGCCAAAAAAATTATGCGTATAAAGAAAATGATGAAAGAAATCCTATTTCTCAATATGGATATTCAAAAGCTAAGGCAGAGGAACTTTTAGAAAAAATTTTAAAACCTAAAAATCAATTAATAATATTAAGAACAAGTTGGCTTTTATCACCTACTGGAAAAAACTTTCTCATAAAGATTTTAAATCTGCACAAAACCAAAAAAGAATTTTTTGTTGTTTCTGATCAAATTGGAACTATGTCATCTGCGTTCGATGTAGCAAATATATGTTGGCAAATTATTAGTAAATGGAATTTAGTTTCAAACAATAATTTTATAAATCATTGGTCATGTAGTGGTATTTCGAGCTGGTACGATATTGCAATTAATATTGGCGACATTGCTCAAAAATATAAAATCATAGATTCCCCAGCAATACTAAAACCTATAAAAACTGAGAATTATTCAACTCCTGCAAAAAGGCCGCTTTTTTCTTTATTAGATTGTGAAAAAACATCCAACACTTTAAATATAACCAGAAAGTATTGGCAATATGAATTAGAAACTATTATCTCAAAGATTGCAAATAAGAAATAATTTTTTTTTTAAATAACTGAATAAATCAAATCAGCTTAATGTAAATTTATGATTTTTAGAAGATCAATTTTAATTATCTAATTCTTTAAAAGCTTATTTTGATAACAAGGAAGTAAAAAAGAGGTGATTAAAATTACTATATAAAGTTTTGAAATTAGGTTTTTTTTTCAAAAAAATAGGGTAAAAAATAAATCTTAAAGTAACCCATTAAATGAAATCTTTATTAAACTTTAAAATAATTTTAAATACTAATTGTATCTTGTATTAGTATTAATAACCTACCTCTCAAAAAAGTTAAAATTATTTTCTAAAGATACTCTTTTAAATTATGACAATTTTGTCAAAATGTCTCCTAGAGGAGGCAAAAGCTATATCCCAAGCAGCAGAAAAATTAAATCACTTAGAAGTTCAAAAAGCAATTGAAATTCTTGAAGAATGTGGACAAAGAAAAAATAAATTATTGGTTACTGGTGTTGGGAAAAGTGGAATAGTAGCAAGAAAAATTGCTGCTACATTCTCTTCCGTTGGGTTAGTTTCAGTTTTTCTAAATCCATTAGATGCATTACATGGAGATCTTGGGATAGTTGGTTCCGAGGATGTATGCATCTTAATATCAAATAGCGGAGAGACGAAAGAGCTTTTAGAAATAATTCCTCATTTGAAATTAAGAAAATCCTCATTAATAGCTTTAGTCGGAAATACAAATTCATCAATTGCCAAAAATAGTGATTCTGTTCTTGAAGCTACTGTAGACAAGGAAACATGTCCCTTAAATCTTGCACCCACTGCAAGTACCTCAGTCGCTATGGCAATTGGCGATGCTCTTGCAACAGTATGGATGGAAAAAAACAAGGTCTCTTCCGAAGAATTTGCTAAAAATCATCCCGCAGGACAATTAGGAAAGAAACTTACATTAACAATTTCAGAATTAATGGTTCCAATTGATAAAATCGAACCAATTTTTATAGATTCCACATTAGAGGAAATAATTATAAAAATAAGTTCAGGTGGGATTGGGATTACGTGGGTTCAAGATTTTAAAGAAGATAAAAAAGCAATAGGAGTAATTACTGATGGTGATTTGCGTAGAGGGCTACAAAAATCTACTAAAAAAAGATGGCAAGACATAACCGCGAAGGATATCATGACTAAAAATCCAGTAACAATAAATGATTCTGCATCGATTAATGAAACAATTGATTTAATGGAATGTAATAGTAAAAAACCTATTTCAGCCATACCTGTTTTAAAAGAAGATAGCGAAATAATTGGTATTATTCGTCTACATGATTTGATACAAACAGGTTTGGTATGAATTTAAAAAAAATTTTTTCTTTAAACAAAAAAAAATTAAAAAAAATATCCTTATTAGTATTAGATGTTGATGGAGTTCTAACGGATGGGGGATTATTTTACGATAGTAATGGTGAGATACTTAAAAGATTTGATGTAAGAGATGGTCTAGGAATTAAGCTATTGCTAGAAAATAATATTGAAGTTGCGTTTTTAAGTGGAGGTAGTTCATCTAGTACTATTTCACGAGCAGAACACTTAGGAGTAAAGCATTGTTTTTGTAAAATAAAGAATAAAAAAATAGTTCTTGAAAAATTAATGAATAATTTGAATTTAAAGAAGAATCAAATTGCTTATATAGGCGATGATTTAAATGATCTTACATTGAGAAATAATGTTTCACTTTTTATTTCTCCCGCTAATGCTGACAAAACAATAAAATCAAAATCAAATCTTATTCTTCATAATAAAGGGGGTAATGGAGCAGTTAGAGAAATTGCGGAATTAATACTTAATGCACATAACAAACTAGAGAAATATAAAAAAAGCGGTTGGTCAGATAAAAATGATTAATTAACTAATTTTTGGTTTTTATGGTAATTTAATAACTATAAACAAAAATATAAATTGTGGAACCTCTTACACTTATAGCTGGGCCTTGTGTAATAGAAAATGAGTCAACTGTTAATGATACTTGTGCACATTTAAAAGAAATTACTGAAAATTTGAACATTAATTTAATCTTTAAAGCAAGTTTTGATAAGGCTAATAGAAGTTCAATAAATTCATTTAGAGGACCTGGGCTTAATAAAGGACTTAGTATTCTTGAAAAGATAAAAAATAAATTTAAAGTTAAGACATTAACCGATATTCATGAATCATATCAAGCTGATTTAACTGCAGAAGTAGTAGATGTCATACAAATTCCTGCTTTTTTATCTAGACAAACTGATTTATTAGTTTCTGCTACTAAAGCAGTTATTAAAAAAAATAAAATAATTAACATTAAGAAGGGTCAATTTCTAGCACCATGGGACATGGCAGAGGTCCTAAATAAAATAAATGAGTCAGGATTACCTGTTAATAGTGATAAAATCTGGCTAACAGAGAGGGGTAATAGCTTTGGCTACAATACATTAGTTGTTGATTTTCGTAGTCTGGTGGAATTAAAAAAATTCAAATGTCCAGTCATATTTGATGCCACACATTCAGTACAACAACCAGGTGGGAAAGGAAATTGCAGTGGAGGACAAAGAGAATTTGTTGCACCTCTTGGCAGAGCAGCAATAGCTTTAGGTGTTGATGGAATTTTTATGGAAGTACATCCGGATCCTGAAAATGCAAAAAGTGACGGGCCTAATATGGTGCCACTAAATAGAGTTGAAAAGATCTTGAATGACTTTATGCTAATAAGAAATTCTTTAGGACATTCCTTAGCAGTTTCAACCTTATAAAAACCAAAAAATTATGGAAAAGAATAATGTTATTCCCATATTTATTGGTTATGACGAGAGAGAACGGGCAGCCACAAACGTTTTAATTGATAGTTTATATCAAAATAGTAATAAACCTATTTCTATTATTCCTTTAGTTACATCTCAACTTAGAAATCTTGGAATTTACTTTAGAGAAAAAGATCCTAAGCAAAGTACGGAATTTTCTTTTACTAGATTTCTAGTGCCTTATTTGTGCAATTATTCAGGATGGGCTATCTTTATGGATTGTGACATGTTATGCAGAGAGAGCATTACAGAATTATGGAATCAAAGAGATGATAATTATTCTTTAATGTGCGTCAAACATGAACATTATCCAAATGAAAAAAGAAAATTTCTTAACGAGATACAATCATCCTATCCAAAAAAAAATTGGAGTTCCTTAATGCTTTTAAATTGCAATAAGTGCAAAAATCTATCAATCGAATATGTTAACAATGCCTCAGGCTTGGATCTTCATAGATTTAATTGGCTCGAAGGAGATAATTTAATAGGAGAAATAACTGGCAACTGGAATCATTTAATTGGTGTTTCGAAAGAGACTGATATAGATCATAAAAGTCCTTTAATTCATTGGACTATAGGTGGACCTTGGTTTAAAGAACTTAGAACTAAAAGCGGTGCTTTGGCTGCAGAATGGTTTTCGGCAAGAGATGATGCTATGAAATTGTGGAATGAATAATAAAAACTATAAATGCGTTGTAGCAGTACCAGCAAGACTTGAATCAAAAAGGCTTCCTAAAAAAGTGTTAATGGATATAGGTGGCAAATCTATGATCCAGCGTGTTTTGGAACAATGTTCCAAAGCTAAAAGTATTGAAGAAGTTATCCTTTGTACTGATAGTGAAGAGTTAAAAAAAGCTGCTGATGAATTAGGTTATAAGGTTTTCTTAACTAAAAAAGATTGTGAATCAGGAACTGATAGGATAGCTTCAAAAACCATTGATATAGTTTCATACCTATGGGAAACACACTCAAGTGAAAAATTATGTTTTCAAGAAAAAGTAGAGAGAACCATAATAATTAATGTTCAGGGAGATCAACCTTTTATCAATCCATTTTTAATAGATGAAACTTTTAAAATTTTAAAAAATAAAAAAAATTCATCACATGTTGTTACTCCAATTTATAAACTACCTGCTGCAAATATTCATAATCCAAATATAGTAAAAACTCTAATTAGTAATGATGGGACTGTAATCTATTTTTCGAGATCTGCTATTCCACATGTAAGAGATGTTTCATTAGATGATTGGCACTTACACGTAACATATTGGGGACATGCTGGTATTTATGGATTTACCGCAGGGATGCTTTTAAAATGGAAAGAAATTGCAAATTCAAACTTAGAAAAAGTTGAGAAACTTGAACAATTAAGACTCATTGATGGAGGATATAAGATATCAACTTTCGTAACCGATGATGAGTGTTTATCAGTAGATACAGAGGAGCAACTATATATTGCCCGTTCAAAAGTTAAATAATAGAAATATTTCTTTTAAGAAATTTTTATTAACTATTAAATTATCCAAATTGTATAAAAAATAATTAAATAGCAAATTTAATAAATATGAGTTCAAAAAAATTTAATTATTTATTTATAAGATTAATTATTAGATTATTTTAAGAGAGCAATTAGTTCTAATATAAAAAGGTTTTTTGTTAATTAAAGGCAAATTATAAAATTTTTTAGAAATTAATTTTTAATAATTTGTTAAAGAATTATTTATAAATTTTCATACAAAATTTTTATTTTTTTTATAACAATCTTATTTATATCTTTTGGATATTTAGATAAGTTTAAATTTTTATAAATAATAAGTACCACTTTAGACAATAAAATCAAAACAAAACGTAAATGATATAGCCTGTATGAGAGTATACAAACTTCCCAAAATCCCTTAATGTAAGCAGCAATACTTTCAGTACTTTTTCCTCCAATAGGCATTAATGTAAAAACACTTTCTGAAAAAGCAGGCTTAAATAAATTTATTTTCCTTAGGATCAATTGTTGCTTATAATCAGAGGCAATAGATAATGTGGGGTCAAATAAAGGACTCAATTTCCTAGCAATTTTATTTCTAAGTACAAACGAAGGGTGTGGATATTGTACATATGGCAATTTTCTATAAAGCCATCCATAGCCTAGTAGTTTAAAGTTACTTATATTTTTATAGTTTATTTGAGCTGTATATCCAACTAAACATGAAGAGAAAGGATTCTCCAAAAAAGTATTATTTATTAAATTTAAGACATTTTCATCAAATAACCTATCTCCCGCATTAAGAAACATTATTAGATCTCCTTTTGCAAATCTAAAGGCTTCATTCATTCCATCATAAATACCTTTATCGGCATTGCAATAAAAAAATGTATTATCAAAATCACTAAAATTTATTTCGCTAGTTCCGTCAGTTGAATTTGAATCTTTAATAATATGTTCAAAATTTCTATATGTTTGATTTTGTACTGAGCCAATAGTCTCTAATAAATCTGATTTAGCATTCAGAGTTACCGATATAATTGTTATCTTATTTTGCATTCATCAAATAGTTCAAAAATATCTTCATTGTATACTTTAATTTAAAAAGAATTTAAGATGTGCATTTTTATATTATTAAAAAAATTTTTAACTGAAAGAAAATGACTAAAAAATCTAAAATTAATAGATTATTTTTGTCTAATTTTATATTCATTTAATGCAGAAAAACAATTTATTTTCATAAAGATAATTTAATTTAAATAAAATAAGGATAATATAATTGTATGTATTAAATAATATCTTTATTAAAAATGTATATAATTTTAGGACTAGAAAAAAATTTAGACTCAAGAAGTTTGAGCATAATTGATACATATAATTCAATATCAAAAACAAATACAATATTTATAAATTCAAAAAATAATTTTTTAATTGCAAGGTTATTTAAAGTACTTTTTATTTTGATTAAATTATTTTTATTGAAATATAATAAAATCACAGGGATTATAGTTTTATTTAAAAGTCATCTCATTTACCCTTTTATATTCATTTTTAGTAAATTTATAAAAAAGGTTATTATTATAGATTTTGGATACCCATTTGAAGACGCTACTAGCTACAAAAATATATTTATAAAATCTATTTACAAATATATCGAGCTAAATTTTTTAAATGCCAAAAATATAAATCTGCTTTTGGAGTCTAAATCACAAATAAATAGATTAAAAAATCTATACCAATCTTCAAGTCTTTTTTGTCATTACATGACAGAATCTAAAGGTTTAAAAACAAATTCAAGCAATCTACTTAAATCTAATTTTAAAGATTGTCTTATTTTAGAAGATCTACTTAATACTAATTATATTTTATTCAGGGGAAGATTAAATTATGAATCTGGAATTTTAAATATTATCAATTTATTTGAGGAATTTACAGAAATAAATAATAGATTAAAATTAATAATCCATGGCAAAGGAATTCTTGAGAAAGAAGTTGCTAAAAAATTGAGAGAAAGATCTAATCCAAATATTATTTTTTTAGATAAATTTATATCAAATGAAAATATGGAAAATATGATGAGAAATTCTGTTGGTATTTTAGGTCAATTTAATAATTATAGAAATAGATTGAACTACACTATACCCAACAAATATTATGAGTCATTAATCTTACATAAATATTATATAACACCAAATTGGGATCCCCTAAAAAAACCATATTTAGAAAAAACCAATTCGATTTTCCCAGGAATTGATGTGAATTATAATTTAAAGGAATGGCTTATTGATCACTCTGATTTTTTAATTAATAATAAAAATATAATAAATAAAAAAATAAAAAAAATTTCAAATGAATGTATTTCTTGGCATCAATCAGTAAATCAAGCTTCATTAAAAACGATTATGTTTTATAGCAAATAAAGAATTATAAAAAACATTATATGCAAATTATTAACAAAAAAAATTCATTTGAAAAAATTTTTTTATTCTCTGAATTATCTCTTTTGTTAAGTCCTATTATTTAGAAAGCTTTTATTTAATTCTCTTTTAATTAAAAATTAAACTATCGTAAACTACATTTATTAAATATAATTTAGTATTTAAAATCAAGCATGAAAGTTCGGGCTTTATAGCTTTAGGTATTTCTTAATAATCAAAACTTAATTAAAGTATTTTCTAAATTTTATAGAAATTACCACTCATTTCTTTGCTCATGTTTTCAATAAAAGATAT
>FUFK010046167.1_pt1 | contig 11584 bp, 13 predicted proteins | sample 1021851 | NCBI WGS metagenome assembly FUFK01 (sample SAMEA51879418, study PRJEB19060) | metagenome
GCAGTTGTATTTCCTAATTCATCTAGCGAGTCAGTAATTTCTCTTACTTCTGGTTTCATGCCACTCATTTCTGCTATACCACCAGCATTGTCAGCTACCGGACCATACGCATCTATAGCCATGGTTATACCAACTGTGGCCAGCATACCTACGGCCGCAATTCCAACGCCATATAGTCCAGAAAAGTATGTAGAAACTCCAATAATACCTGCGATGACAAACAGAGGTAGGACAACAGATTGCATCCCGACACTTAAGCCAGTAATCATTACTGTAGCAGGTCCAGTTTCACCAGACTTAGCAATTTTACCAACAGGAGAATCTTCTGTATCGCCCCCTGTGTAATATTCTGTNATCAGACCGATCATAATTCCACCAACTGCACCAGTAAGGACAGAGTAGAANACAGACANTTCGATATTAGGTGAATAATAAATACTTAATCCTGCNAAAACCAAAAATATAATTGGTGANAGNAATGTNCCAAATCTCAAAGCTACAGCTGGAGATTTAGAAACTTGTGTTCNTACNATAAGGATTCCTANTAAAGAGCAGAAAAGTCCTGCTGCTGCTAACCATAGGGGCAGAAACATTAAATCTGTATTGCCATAGGTAGCTGCAATAGCCATTGAGGCGATCATTGCTCCACAGTAAGATTCGAATATATCAGAACCCATACCAGCTATATCACCAACATTNTCACCTACNTTATCAGCAATAACTCCTGGGTTTCTNGGNTCGTCTTCTGGTATGCCNGCTTCAATCTTTCCAACTAANTCAGCACCTACNTCTGCACTTTTTGTGAAAATACCNCCNCCTACTCTTGAGAAAAGTGCTACTGCAGATGCACCAACACCAAANCCCTCTAAGGATTTTGCTATCTTGTCTGGATCNTCCATAGCGCCGCTGAAGTAAAAATATAAGCCGCCTAAACCAACCAGCCCCATAGATGCAACACACAGACCCATAATTGAGCCACCAAAAAATGAAATAGATAGAGCTTGTTCTTGGCCGGAGTTTTCTGCTGCCGTTGCTGTCCTCACATTAGCTTGAGTTGCCGAGTACATTCCAATAAAACCAGCAATAGCTGATGATAGTGCTCCTACTGCAATAGCCGTTGCTGTGTACCATCCCAACGGGGAAAGACCACATGCGATGACAAGAGCAATAACAACTGGAGTAAGGATTTTGTACTCAGTAATCATGAAGACTTTTGCGCCAAGGTGAATCTGATCACCAATTTTTACAACATCACCCTTGCCTGCAGGATATTTCATGATTAATCCATACAATACAAAGGCACATAATAATCCTACAAAGCCTGTTGCAAATGGGCCCCATGGTGTCATTGGTCCTATAATAAAGTTTTCCATAATTATTTATCCGTTAAATATTTTCTCATCTAATTCATTTTCAGATTTAGCTACTATACATGACACAGCTGCATCTCCGCAAACATTTACTGCTGTTCTAATCATGTCTAAAATTCTATCAACTGCCAGTATTAGGCCTATGGCATCCAGTGGCAATCCAAGTGATCCAAGTATTAGAGCTAAAGTAACTGTTCCAGCTGATGGTACTGCTGCGGTACCAATTGAAGTCACTATAGCCAATAAGACAATTTGTCCGTATTGAACTAAAGTTAAATCAACTCCAACTGTGCTTGCAATAAACATAGTAGCCAATCCTTGCATGATTGCCGTACCATCCATATTAATGGTTGCTCCAACTGGTACGACGAATGCTGAGACATCTTTTTTAACTCCAAGTTCATCTGTCACAGTTTTTAGAGTGACCGGAATTGTCGCTGCGCTTGAAGATGTTGAAAATGCAAAAAGTGCAACATCTTTCATTTTTCTATAAAAAATCAAAGGGTTTAAGTTTGCAAAAACTTTAAGTATTAAAGAGTAAGTAAAAAATAAGTGGAAAGCTAAAACAAATATTAATAAGGCTACATATTGAGCGAGATCACCAAAAACATTTAAACCTTTAGCCATTACGTAGCTACCCATTAAACAAAATACTCCAACAGGAGCAAAACTCATTATGAGCAAAACTATTTTCAAAAATACTGTATTAAGCTTTTCGAAAGTTTTTGACAGGCCACCTGTAAGCTCATCAGTAAGGTTGAGTGCAATGCCAAATAGTATGCTGATAAACACAATGCCAAGCATATTATTTTCAACGAATGCGCCAAAAATATTATTAGGAAATATGCGCATAACAGTCCCATACAGACTTGAGTCGCCAGTCGTTGGAGTAAATGCCTCAACATCTCCTTCATAACCAGAAAGATTAAAGATGTATCCAAAAATCAAAGCCATACTTACGGCAATACCTGTAGTCATTAGATAAAGCCCTATAGTTTTTGTTGCAATTGATCCTAATTTCACCATGTTTGATAAAGATGAAATACCAGAGACTAGTGAAAAGAAAACCAATGGAACAACAACAAGCATTAGAAGATTCTTAAATATTTGGCCTCCTAAATTAAAAACATATTTTTCAATTGTTAGATACAGGCCTGCAGGAATTGAGTCTTGGGTATAGTAAAATACGGACGCTATCAGAACACCGGCGGCCATACCGAGTAAAACATTTTTTGTGAGATTTTTTGGTGGTGAAAGTACGCTCATATTTCCATCATATCAAAATCTTCTTTACCGACACCACATTCTGGACACACCCAATCGTCAGGCACGTCTTCCCATCTAGTACCTGGCTCTATGCCTTCCTCAGGATTTCCTTTTTCCTCGTCGTAGATCCAACCACAGACGATACATTCCCATTTCTTATATTCCATTTTATGAGTTTCTTACCTGAAGTATTATAATCAATCCTCATTAAATTATGGCACCAGAACAGAAAACAAAATGGCAACTTTATAAATCAAGCAGTGATTTATTTAATAGTGCAATGAAAAGTTGGGTTGAAGAAAATAATTCTTTAATGAAAAGGCTCAACGATGAAAAGCAGGAGATAGTATTAAATGTTCTGTCTGAGGAAATCTGTACTCATAATGAATTAGAACTTAACTTAGTTAATGCAACGGGCAATTTAAGAAAAATTTTTCTAACAGGTAGCTCAAATATTGTCTTTGCAGAATCATTTTTTTGCAGCGAAGTTATAGAAAAATTTTCTAAATTTGGAAAGCTTGAAAACGAACCTCTTGGGAAGTTTTTGTTCTCTGATCCAAACATAACGAAACATGAGACTTATGTTGCAACTTATTCTCTAGGCGAAGATGAGTATCAAGGCAGAAAATGCATTTATGATTTTGCAGGTACAAAGTTTTCTGTGATAGAAGTATTCTTATTTAATGACTAAACTCAATTCTTATCTAAGTCTTATAAGATTTTACAACCCAATAGGTTTCTGGTTATTGTTGTGGCCTGGTCTTTGGGGCTTATTTTTATCAGACAATTTTAATATTGAGAATTTTACAATAGTAGTGCTAGGCTCATTTCTAACAAGATCCCTCGGCTGTGCAATAAATGACTTTTTAGATAAAGACTTCGATAAAAGCGTTGAAAGAACCAAAAATCGTCCAATAGCTAGCAAAAAACTATCCTTATCAGAAGCAGGAATTTTTATAATCTTACTTGCAAGTTTTTGCATATTTTTGCTGATGCAAACAAATCCATACACCATTAAACTTGTTTCCTGTATCGCTATACCAATGATTATTTTATACCCCTTAATGAAAAGGTTTTTAGCAATGCCTCAATTATTCTTGGGGGCAACGTTTGGATTGTCTTTACCGATTTCTTATTCCATTGCAGAGTCAACATTAAGTCTTGAAGTAATTTTTCTGTATATTGGGTGCATATTTTGGATCATTGCCTATGACACTTATTATGCTTTGTGCGACTTAGATGATGATAAAAAATTAAACTTAAATTCTTCAGCAATTTTCTTTGGAAAAGACACTCAAAAAGCAATTATTTTATTTTCAATGTTTTTTTTAGGAGTAATTGTAATCTTTGCCATAAAAAATTATTCATTGATTCTTGGAGCCGGAGCAGTATTTCTTTTTTATCAAATATATTTTCAAAATGAACTCTCAAAAGCTAATAAAAACCTTGATGCATTCAAAGCTAATAGCCATATAGGATTAGTAATAGCAATTTTATTATTTATAGAAAATCAAAATGAGCTTTTCAGTTGAAAATAGCATCCAGTGTGCTGAACAAGTATTTAGATCATACCCGTCAGAAGATCCTTTTTCTTCTTTTGATTTTTTAAACGCCTTAGATAAGGCAGACTGCCTTGATAATGATTCAGGATGGAAGTCAAAATGTCTGAATCATAGAAATGGGTCGGTAATACCTTTTTATGAGAAGCTTAATAGCCAGGGTGAATTTGTATTTGATTATGCTTGGGCTAATACCTATTATCGTTATGGCCAGCCTTATTATCCAAAACTCGTTATGAGCGTACCTTTCACTCCTGTTGATGGTAAAAGGATAATCGGGCCAAACTGTAAATCTAACTCTGAAGCCTTAAATGGTTTAATTTCCTACACTAATGAACAGAAATATTCTTCATTGCATGCACTTTACGTAGACAAATCACAAAGAGAAATTTTTAAATCGAATAATTTTATCGAGAGATTGGATTGTAATTATAAATGGGTCAATAGATCGTATGAGAATTTTGATAGCTTCCTGTCTGAACTCACTTCGCGACATCGAAAAAATATTAAAAAAGAAAGGGCTTATATTCAAAAGCTGAACATTGAGTTTGAATATCTCACTAAAATTACCAAAAAGGACTGGCAAGACTTCTACTTATTTTATGCAATGACTTATGCCATCAGAGGGCAAAGACCATATTTAACTGCTCAATTTTTTGAGGAATTAAAGAACCTTAAACCAATAATTGTGTTTGCTCATAAACAAGGCCAAAGAATTGCTGCATCCTTATTCTTTCAGTCTGAAGACAAACTTTTTGGAAGGTATTGGGGCACAAAAGAACATATTAATTTTCTACATTTTGAGTGTTGCTATTACCAAGGAATTGAAATTGCCATTAAAAATAAATGTGTGGAATTTGATCCAGGAATACAAGGCCACCATAAACTAAAGAGGGGGTTTGAGCCTGTAATTAATACTTCATATCATTGGATAGTTGATGAAAGGTTTAGAAGTGCAATCAGCAATTACTGCGAGACTGAATCTCAACATATAAAAGAATATTTTGAGCAATCGAAAGATTATTTACCTTTCAAAAATGCCTGAATACAAAAAAACAAATCACCACCTAACTATTTGCTCAGCAAATTATTTACGTATAAAAAAGATCATGTTTAATTTTAAAAAGAAGAGTCAAAGGTTGAGAAAAAATGATGCTAATAAAAATTTCATAGCAGAGATTAAGTATTCGAGTATCTCAAAACATACCGCAGAGCTATATTTAGAATTTTCAAATTTAGAATCCAAAATTCTTCACTCTTTTAATTTTGTTTCAAACATTTATCATGACGTTGAATTAGTGGAAGTAGCTTCATTCAATGGATACGCTCCAAATAAATTTCCTTTTCAGTTTGAACAGCAACCCAAATCATCAGATGAAAAGTCCCAACAAAATCGGTTTTTCACCGAAGTTCTTGATATGATTCTTACAGGCGGATTCTATGAATAAAAAAGACTTAATTCTATATGTCCATGGTTGGAACTCGCATGCGAACGCAAGAAAGGCAAAGCTTATTGAAAGCGAGCTAAAAAACCATGAGGTTTTTGAAACATCATCAATTACGCTCAGAAATCATCCAAGAGAGGTAATAAAGCAATTAACAAAATATATTTCAGAAAAACAAAACGAATACAATATACATTTGGTTGGAAGTTCACTTGGGGGCTACTACTCTGTTTTTTTGGCTGAAACCTTAAATTTAAAGGCAACTATGATAAATCCAGCAGTTTGGGCTTATAAAATCTTTGAAAATGATCGAGGTGAAAATGAAAATCCTAATACCGGTGAGAAATATTTCATTGATCAAGATTGGGTTGATAGCTTAGAAGAAATTTTTGTTGAAAATCCGACACCTAATAGATATTTAGTGCTTCTACAAACAGGTGATGAGACTCTTGATTACAAATATGCCGAAAAATATTTTTCTGGCTCAACCATCGTTATTGATGAAGGAGGTTCTCATAGCTTTGATGGACTCGAACAAAAAATTCCGCAAATTCTTCTGCATTTTTCCTGATTCTAATTGCCAATCTTAATTAAAAATACTAAATTAGAAATGCATTACATTTGCACCATACTCCATGGTTAAAAAGGGGCCCTTTAAGGGAAGTAGTTAAAATCGTTCATCTTTGAAAAAAGACGGAAGTAGGTGAAAGCCGAAGGAACGCGAGCGTTAAACCCGGTCGAGTTTAGCTTCTAAATCCTGCAGATACTGATGCATTAAATAACTTTTAAAATTTTAGGAGCCAAAATGGGTGATTTAAAAAAATATGAGTATATCTGGCTTGATGGATTTCAACCAGAACCTTCGATGAGAAGTAAAATCAAAGTAACTGATGAAGACACTCCACCAGAGTGGTCTTTTGACGGATCTTCTACGCAACAAGCTGAAGGAGATAGTTCTGACTGTTTGCTGTTGCCTGTGCAAACCTATGAAAGTCCAATGTATTCCGACTTTCTGGTAATGACACAAGTGCANTCGGCAGATCACAAAACTCATCCCTCTAATACCAGAGCAGCAGCTGATGCAGTTGTTTCTGATGAGTGGTGGTTTGGTTTTGANCAGGAGTATTTCTTTACTAACAAAGATGGTTCTCCATTAGGTTGGGAAGAAGGTGAACCAAGACCTCAGGGAGATTACTATTGTGGTGTTGGAGCTGATAATGTTTCAGGAAGAGAAGTTTCAGAAGCTCATTTGGATGCTTGTCTAGCAGCCGGCATAAACCTAACTGGTACTAATGCTGAAGTAGCATTAGGACAGTGGGAATATCAGTGCTTTGGGAAAGGTATCAAAGCTGCTGATGATTTGTGGGTAAGTAGATACTTACTTTATAAAGTTGCAGAAGAGTATGGTGTTGGCGTAAATATTCATCCAAAACCAAAAAAAGGTGATTGGAATGGATCCGGTATGCATACTAACTTCTCCAATGAAGCAATGAGAACTGCAGGTTCTGAAGAACTTTTCTCATCTATGTGCGACAAGCTTGGCGAAGTCCATGCTGAAGGGATTGCAGCATATGGATCAGATAATGACCAAAGACTAACAGGACTTCATGAAACACAAAAAATTACTGAGTTCTCATATGGAGTCAGTGATCGTGGTGCAAGTATAAGGATACCTGTTTATACAGTAGAGCATGATTGGAATGGTTACCTAGAAGACAGACGACCAGCTTCTAACGCAGACCCATACAAAATTATTGCTCACATTGTTGGCACTTTAACAAAATAAATTTATTTAGCCTCTCATTTAACTAGTGGGAGGCTCTCTTCTTGCCAAGAAATTAGACCATCTTTGAGCAAATAAACTTCTTCAATACCTAGCTTTAGTAATTCAACTCCAGCACCCCCAGCATCTAATCCATTTTCTGTAATAACAACTATGGGCTTACCTTTGTTAAGCAAATGTTCCTGTTTTTCAAATGAATCTTTTTGAACATTAATCGATCCATGAATGTGTCCAGAATCAAAATTATCTTTTTCTCGAATGTCTACAAAGATTGCCTCTTTGTTATTAATAAGATCCACAGCCTGTGATGGCGTTATTCTTTTACCTCCTTTGCTAGTCTCATACACGTACCAAAAAATTAATGTTATGAGCAATGGTAGTGATAAATACCATCTACTTATGAGAAAATCGAAGAAATCCATATTAAAAAATTGTTCTAAGCTTATACAATATAAAGATTATTTTAAAGATATTATGAATTCAAATTATTTAGTCCTAGTTCGTCATGGTCAAAGTGAATGGAACGCAAAGAACCTTTTTACTGGATGGCGCGATCCAGGTTTGACAGCAAAAGGCGTTGACGAAGCCCACGCTGCAGGTAAAGCTTTAAAGAAAAAAAATTTAAATTTTGATTTGATGTTCACTTCTGATTTAATCAGAGCGCAATTAACCGGCGAAATCATACTCAAAGAGATGGACCAGGTGAAAACAGAAACTATAAAAGACAAAAGCTTAAATGAAAGAGCTTACGGTGATTTGACTGGTATGAATAAAGATGAAGCTAGAGCAAAGTTTGGTAATGATCAGGTTCATATTTGGAGAAGATCTTATGACATAAGTCCGCCAGGTGGTGAAAGTTTACAAGATACTCATAATAGAGTTGTCCCCTTTTTTAAGGAACATATAGAGCCTGAAATCTCTTCAAAAAATATTCTTATCGCAGCGCATGGCAACTCACTTAGAGCGCTTGTGAAGCATTTAGAAGATATTTCTGAACAAGAGATAGTTCAGCTTGAGATAGCTACAGGAGTGCCAATTATTTATAAATTTTTAGATGGAAGTTATACAAAGCAATAATTTAGGAGAAAAAATATCAACCTGGTACACTAAAAATGGTCGCCAAAACCTGCCATGGAGATATGATATCTCTCCCTACAGAGTCTGGATTTCAGAGATCATGCTCCAACAAACTCAAGTTAATACAGCCATAGCTTATTTTGAAAGATTCATGGCTAAGTATCCTGATTTGCAGACAATAAAAAATGCAACAGAAGATGATATTTATAACATGTGGAGTGGTCTAGGATATTACAGAAGAGCAAGTTTCATTTTTCAAGCTAAAGAACTAATTCATGCCAAGTTCAAAGGAGAAATGCCGGATAATTATGATGATCTTATGAGTTTACCAGGTGTGGGAAAATCAACTGCAGGAGCAATTCTTTCAATCGCTTTTAGTAAGCCATATCCTATTCTTGATGCTAATGTTAAAAAAGTAATTAGTAGAATTTTCTTTAAAAAAAATTTCGAGGAAAAGATATTTTGGAATCTATCTGAAGATCTTTTAGATAAAAAAAATATTTTCAACTTTCAACAAGGCGTTATGGATCTAGGGTCTNAATTGTGCTTACCTAAAAATCCAAAATGCAATTTGTGTCCAGTTAGTAGTAATTGTCAATCAAACTTAAGGAGTGAATTTCCTTTACTATCCAAGAAATCAATCAAAAGGAAAAAGGAATTTCTTGAATTTCAACTAATTCAAAAAAATCAAAAATACTTCATGACTAAGGAGAATAAATTGGGATATTGGGCAAATTTATGGATGCCGCCTGTATCGACAGCAAACCATCAAAAAGCTGAAATTATTCATAAGCTTTCCCATAGAGAATTAAACATAAATTTTAGAAATTCAAATAAAAAACCAAAAAATATAGAAGGAAAATGGTTTCATAAAAAAGAATTAGCATTAATTGCTATACCAAAACCTATTTTTAATAGATTATTAATAGATGGCTAAAGTTTTTTGCAAAAAATTTAACAAAGAGCTTGATGCGCTGATGTTGCCTCCTATTCCTGGGCCTAAAGGTCAACAAATTAAAGACAATTTTTCACAAAAAGCATGGAATGAGTGGGTATCACTACAAACAATGTTAATTAATGAGAAGCGTTTAGATTTATCTGTAAAAGAAAATCGTGTTTGGCTAAATAATCAAATGGATTTATTTCTCAATAATGAAGATTATGCAAAGCCTTCAGGCTACATTCCAGAAGAGTGAACTATTCTTCTGAATTTTGAGCCCTAATAGTTGATGAAGATACGTCTTTTCTAAAAATATTTTCGCCGAAACCTCTAAATCGACTTTTTATTGAATCAGGCACTTGAATATCATTCAGCTCAATAAATTTATTTTTATATTCTCTGCCAAAAACTAAAAAATTATTGTTATTGGCGTTAAAGATTTCAAACTCCTCCATCATTTCCCTTCTGCTTGCGTAAAATCTTTCATCAAAAATTCTAACTAATGTATCTGCACCAATTATGAAAGTACTATTAGGAAATAATTTTGCCTTATCAGAAAATTTTCCTGCTTTAGTTAAAACCCAATTCTTAGAATCCGTAAATTGATCTATGGTTTTTTTTATTTGATGATAGCTGAGAGGTGGCTTATCAACATTCTGAATGCAAATTTCAAAAAATACTTCTTCACTTAGTTCTTTGTTAGCCAATTCACTCATTGCAATATGTCCATCATGCATTGGGTTGAAAGCACCAGGAAAAATCAATTTAGGTTGTTTATTAGATGAAGTTACAAATTTTATTTTTTCCGACATTAAATCTGCCCAACCCTTCTGAGCCGGGATTTGAATATGTTCTACATCCTCTTTTATTTCTGGATATTTAAATTCAAAGCCACAACAATCAGAAATTAAGGCAATTACAAATTCTGTGACTAGCTCTTCCTCTTCTTCTCTGGTTCTTTGTCCTTTATTCAAAATACAAGAAATTGATTGTGAGAAATCTCTTGTTTGTACAGCTATATGAAATCTATGGCTTCCTTTTTTCTCGTAATTTGTACTTAAAGTAGCAGAAATTGCTACACCGAAAAGTTTTTCAATATTTGTTTTCTGATCAATTTTCTTTGCAGCACTGTATGCTCGTGCAGCCATTCTCGTAGTGGTATCTAACGAACAATAAGATTCAGGCTTCTTCATTAGATAAAAATCTAGAGATTCTTTAGCATATGGTATGTAAGCTTCTAAAATTGAATTACTTGCTCCCGGCACTTTGAGAAAACTACCAATAGCATTACTTCCACCGCCACTGGATACAATTACGAATTTAAATTCAGATTCGTGAATATTTGTTATGGTTTTTTTTCTTACTTCTAAAGAATTCATTTTTCAAGCCACCATAATATATTAAAATTTCATAATGAAAAAAATATATTTAGCAATACCTCTTCTTCTTCTAGGATGCACTGATTCAAATTTTAATTATCCTGCATCAGAAAAAAAACCTCTCTCTTATAATGCGCACGACGCAACTATCAATGATCCATATTTGTATATGGAAGACTGTCAAAATTCAGAAGTCATTGCATGGGCTGATAGACAAAATGCCTTTACTAATGATTACTTGGATGGTCCTGAATATGATGAACTCTACAAACAAATTTCAGAGGCCTATTCATCTGAATACTATTCTATGGATTATTTTGATGAAGAAAGTGATTATTACTATTACAACTCAGGTGCAAACCAGCACAATCAATACGTAAAAAAAGAGGGCAACCAAGTAATTCTTAATCCTGATGAGTGGTCGAAGGATCAAACCCTTAATCTCGCAAATGTCTCACTTAGCCCAGATGAAAAATATCTTGCTTACAGCGTCTCTGATGGTGGGGTTGACTGGAGAACCATATATCTTATTAACCTTCAAACTATGGAAAAGCTTGAAGCAGCAGTTACAGAAGTAAAGTTCTCATCAATAGACTGGGATCAGGATTCCAAAGGCTTTTACTACAACAAATATCCAAAGCCTGAGGAAAAGAATAGATTATGCGAGCCTAGCTTAAACGCAGCCATCTATTACTTTGATATTGATTCAGGTGAAAATTCACTTTTTTATGGGGAAAAAAATCCAGAAGAAAATTATTCTTTAAG
>FUFK010045473.1_pt1 | contig 11581 bp, 13 predicted proteins | sample 1021851 | NCBI WGS metagenome assembly FUFK01 (sample SAMEA51879418, study PRJEB19060) | metagenome
GTCTGGGGGTTAGTACCCTTCGCAGCCCCGATCAGCACCTTCAAAGTACACCTGGTCGAGTCGTTCCTGATCTTGAAGAATCTGCTCAGCTAACTCCTCAGCCTCACCGAAAAGCGCTTCGGCTTCGCCACTTTCCCAGAGAGCGTCGAGTCCCTCACTGGACGCCTCGGCATCCTCAAACGTGGAATTAATGCGGCCAATTGAAAACGTGTTCTCCAGGATGCTGTCGCTTAGGGCGTAGTACTCGGCATCGAGCGCTTCACACCTCTCGTCCGGACCCGAGCCGCAGCCCGTCACCGCCGCCACCAGCACCACACACGCCACAACACGTTTCATACCCACAACCCTAGATCAAGGCCCCGTATGGCTCGGTTTGTCGGCGATGCCACCATTGGCGACGCAGGAGTGACCTGATCGGTTTGTCAGTAACGAAGCATCAGGGCAGCGTGACGATCCCGGTCTGCGATGAGGAATCGCCCGAGTAGTCGTAGACGACCAATTCCACGAAGAGCTCCGTTCCCGACTCAAGCGGTACCAGGCCGTACTGGAGGAACGGGAGATCCGCGTAGAGGCCCACCTCGCTGAGGGTGAGCCACTCACGTGAGCCATCGGCGTACTGATTCAGCACCACGGGGTAGATCAGGCCGTCGGGATCAGCCGTCAGCTCCCCAATCATCCCGTCGGCGTTGATCTCGTAGTACACCTCGCTCAGCACATCGCCGTCAGGGTTCAACGTGAGTCCAAGGATGACGTCGTGAGGCGGGTCATCGGTGTCGGCCTCCTCTGGCGGCACGTACCAGAGGGGCACATCGAGGAACCAGAGCCCGCTCTCGTAATCGATTTCCATATCGAGATACGCAAAGTCGGTATCGATGCCATCGGACAGAGTCAGCGCCGTCAGGTCATAGAAGGCAGCGACCTCACCTGATCCATCGTCGAGGGCCTCAAACGAGGCCGGCTCCTCGCCGATGAAGATGACCGAGCCGTCGCTGTCGTCAACGACGCCGTACACAATTTCAGCAGCGATCACCGAGTCGCTCGAGCCGACATCGACGGCGCCGTAAACGGTCAAGCCCTCATCGTCGAAGAAGAACTCGAGCGCGTCGTCCTCGACGAATGAGGCCTTGCTCGCCTCATCAAGGTTGTCGCCTGCGAAGTAGAACGCCTCAAGGATCCCGGACCAGCCCGGTACCTCACCGAGATCGGCGTACTCGTCCTCGACATAGTCGGCGCTTGGCGGGAAGTAGACGCTCACACCGGTGGCGCGCCGTGTCGCAGGCCCGCTGATCTCGTGGATCACAGCCGTCTCAAGTGCTGTGAGCACCGCCTCGATTTCGGGCCTCACGGGGGTGCCCATCACCAGAAACTCCTCCATCAGCGAGCCGAGATCCAGGAGGTTGGCGGCGAGGGACGGATCGGGGTTGGCGCCGAACTCAAGAGCTGCCTGGCGGGCAGCGGCGAACGCCGCGATCACGGAGGGGTCTGCCTCAGCGAGGACGTTCGCGAGTTCGTCGAGCGCCTCCTCCAATTGGGCAATCTCGGCGAGATCGAGCGCAGACAGCGTGATATCGATGCCGGTCCCCGCCTCGGCGGCCTGAGCGGCGTAGGTGTCGATGAGCTCCACGGCAAGACCAGCGGCGCCGACATCGCGACGGTCACGGAGAATCTCCAGGGAGGAGAAGTCCCAACCGTGTCCTGGCTCGAGTTCCTCGGAGGCGACCATGACATCGGCGAGATCCTGTACCTGGGTGGCGACCTCGAACGTCGCCATGAGACAGGCGTCGAAACCGAGGAGGTCGACCGAATCCAGACCGACTTCGGCGAGCCCGTCGGCTATCCCTGAGCGAATCTCGGGCAGGGTGAGGATGTCCTCGCCATCGGTGTCGTCGGGGCCAACGCCGGTCCAACCTCCGCCGTGGTCCCACAGGATCAAGGCGTAACGATCCGCAGGGAACTCCGTGACCCCGGTGACCAGGAAGCTCTTGAGAGTCTCCGGATCGCCAAGGTTCAACTCGCCGGAATCAAAGGCCGTGATGATCTCCTCGCGGCCCACATGAACCAGCGTGGTGCCGTCGAAGTTACCGAGCGGACCGATCTCCTCGTCCGAGTAGCCGGGATGACGGTCGACGAGGGTCACGATGTTCACGTTCTCGTTCGAGCCGGCTTCGGCCATCTCGAACACGTCGCCAACAGCGAAGGACTCGAGGTCGTTGTCCCCCATGAGGTAGACGAGAACTGTCCAGGAGCCATCCTCGGCAACGAGTTCACTATCCGCCGGACGGCCGGCGTCATCCGAGGGACTCTCCTCCGGCTCAGCCTCCTGCCCCTGGTCCACAGCGGATTCGTCCACCGACCGGTCAGAGAACTGGGCGTCGTCCGCCGTTCCGCCACAGGCGACCAACCCCAGCGAAGTGATCAGAGCGACGAAGAACCGAATCGCAGAACGAGAGCGCATCGCTTCTGTCTACACGACTGCTCCTTGCATGGCCGTTACCGAGGCGACCTCAGCGCCGAATCCAGACTGGCCAAAGGTGATCGAGGGGCACTCCCCCGATCGGGAGTCTCTCTATACGGCGTCGTTCTCGGGGGGTGCCTTGCGGCCAAGCCACCAGACTCCGAGAAGCGACCCGATCATCCCGCCGGTGCTCGACAAGATGAGGTCGCCGATCGTGTCTTCGTATGTGAGGGCGAGACCACCGGCACCGCCCCAGCCATCCTTGGACACCGCCCACTCCATTGCCTCCCACCAGATGATGGCGATGGCACCGAAGCCGTAACCGAGAAACACTGCGTCTCGGGTGTGGCCGGTGTTACGGAACCGGAAGGCGTGGAACGCAAGCACGAGGAGGATCCAGTTGAGCGCATGCAGCACATCGTCTGTCTGCGGGTACTCGTCGTAGAACCCGAGGAGGTTGCCGAGAGTGTCGAGAAGGAACGGCAAGGCGAGCAGGGCATCCCCGACGTGGGCGTGTGGTCGCCATCGGCGCCGCCAGCCGAGCAGAGGCACGATGACGGCAGAGGCAAGGAAGAGTGGTGCCCGCACCCCCATCGCCTTGCCGTCGAGCGTGTCGAGGTCGGTGGTTAAGGCGATCGCGAACGAGACGAACAGCGCCGCCTTGACCACGGCGTTCGCCCGTCGGGCTCGCACCGTGGCATCGAGACGCAGTACCGCCATTTCGTTATGCCAGTCCGGAAAGTACGTCTCATTCATCCGCTGTTGCCCAGTTCTTGTTGATGGCCACTCAACGAGCAGTCAAGGGGATGCGTCAGGGCAGTCTGCCGCATGCCTGCGGTCGGCCCCTGCTGTTGGCCTGGCAGTCACGCCGCCGACACACGCTCGAAACACCGCCCGTGCATCATTCCNGATATGTGGTTCTCCATTGTTCCGTGGCTGTTTGGCGTTGAGCGCCGACCCTGCAGGCACCCCCTCGACCGGTCTCGGTACCTCTAACCGGCAGCAGGGTCTGTCGGCGATGATGGCCTGCAAACCGTCCCGTTCGACCTCGTCGCGACATCCCGCTCCAACGGGAACCGTCGACACGGTTTCGACACGAAACGTTCTCCGCAACTAGACCCAGAGACGAGCTTGCCGGGGCTGGACCGGACGCTCCCGACACAACGACCACATCCCGAAACGAGGAACGATGGACCCCAAGGCTTTTTTCCGTGAGGTCAGCGAGCTACTGACACCCCTGGTTGAGGGAACCGAATCAGCCCAACTCGCAGATGACACGCCATGTGATGACTTCGCTGTTCGGGACTTGATCGGGCACTTCACGCTCGGACGCTTCATCTTCGGTGCTGGGCTAGCGGGTGATGACGCCCGTCAACAAGAACTCATCACCACAATGCCGGCCCAATTCGGCGACGTACTTGGGGATGACCACCACGAAACCTATCGGCAGGCCACCGAAGCGATCGACCAGGCCGTTGCGGGAGTCGGCGACGTCAACGAAAACGTGAGCCTCGTATTCGGCGAAATGCCCGCCAGCTACGCCCTGCAAATGCTTGCAGCTGACAACTACGTCCACTGTTGGGATCTTGCCAGTGCAACGGGACAGGCGTTCGAGCCGCCGGAGCACCTCACGGAAGCCGCTGCGACCTTCTTCAGCTCTTTCATCACTGAGGATTCTCGGGCTGGAGGTGGGTTTGGCCCAGAAATCGACGTGCCAGCCGATGCAACCAGCTTCGACCGCATGTTGGCATTCTGCGGCCGCACCCCCTGACCCCCCGCAAGCCGCTGAGCGGCGGCACTCAACCCAGCGGGTTCACGGGCGTTTGGGATTGATCAGAAGAGGCGCCGAGCGAGCGTTCGACCCAAAAGGTTCACGTTCCAGTCGGCCATGATTTTCTGAACCTCAGGATCCGCCATGTTCTTCACTGAAGCAGCCATGAGCTGATCGAGTGAATCGGTCCAGGTGACAACGGTGTGGGTGAAGGGTGCTGGACCTGCGGCGACATTCGCCAACGTGGTCATCCCGTGTGCACCGTCCTGGATGTGGCCCCAATTGGTACCGAAGTTTGCTTGGGCCGACGCGTCATCGATCGGAGCGCTCGAAAGGTACAGGACGGAACTGAACCCGCCATTTCGTTCGCCAAATTCGGCTTGGACCCGCATCAGGCTCCGGCGGCTGATTTGCACCGTGTGGTCCTGCATCAGCTTGACGAGAGCCTGATCGGCGTAGAAGGCCTGTTGGCCGGCCATGGCGGCGTCAATGGTCTCGTATTCAAACGCCACAAAGATGGTTCCGGCCATCTCGCCGCCCATGATGACTTGGCTGCCCGTCGTGGTTCGCGCGCCAAGAGCCCTGTAGTGATCCTGAGCCCAGGTGGCCCCGGCTTCAGCGAAACCATCGACATTCGTTGCCGTTAAGGCGGTGACGTACAAGTAACTCATCGGAACTCCTCATTGACCGATCGGCAGTTGATGTAGCGAGACCGAATGCTCGGCTACCTCGCTTCTTGCGTCAACTGCAGCCGTCACGAAGCGGTCATACCCCCACGAAAAAGATTTTTCGGAAAAGTGTCCAGCAACGCGCCGGCACTGCTCTGGACCCTCGAACGGCAGCCACCCCGGCAGCCCAAAGAAAAGCTCCAGAACCATGAACAACCCCGAACACCTCACCTACAGCATCGACAAGAACCGGCTCCGCATCGGCGCCGCACTCGGCGTGATCGTCATCACCGCCGGCTTCGCGCTCGGCTCGGTCATGCACACCAGCTCATCGTCAGCAAACGAACCGGCCGCACCGGTCACCGACGACACCACCGCTGCCGGCAACGAATCGGACCAGACCACCAACAACACCAGCAGCGTCAGCAACGACCAGCCAGTCGCAGACAAGGAATCCGTCGCCAACGAAACCAACCAGACCCCGGTCGAAGAGGCCATCGAGACCACGAACGAGACCGAGGTCGAAGAGACCGCCGACGAGACTGAGGCTGAGGCCGATACCGACGAGGCAGAGGTCGAGGCCGCTGACGAGACTGAGGCTGAGGCCGATACCGACGAGGCAGAGGTCGAGGCCGCTGACGAGACTGAGGCTGAGGCCGATACCGACGAGTCCGATGAGACCGAGAACGACGACGACGGCAACAGCAACGGCTTCGGCTGGGACTTCGGCCTGGTGCTCCCGGACAACCTCATCGACCCGCTCCCGCTGCCCGATGACCTCGGCCCCATCGGTCCCATCGGTCCCATCGCCCCATCGGCCCCATCGGTCCGCCCAGCCCNGGCATCTAAACACCAACCAAACCAACCAACCCACCCCCAACCTCGAGACGGAAGCGGCCCCGCCGCTTCCGTCTCTGCGTCCAGGGCCGCCACGCGTCTCTTCACTAGGGCTCTCACACGCGATGAGGATCCGAGCCGGGGTTGATGATCACCTTCGCCCGGCGACCATCGGGCGAGATGCTCCAAGCGTCACCTACCCGAGCATCCTCGCTACAACGAGCAGTACCGTTCGATGGTGATGAGCCCCGCACCCCCGCCCTCTGACCGGTCCGCTTACGCAGTCGGCACGTTCTTCGCCGGGGCCGGCGTGATGCACTTCGCACGACCGGACTTCTTCGAGGCAATCGTGCCTCGCTGGTTTCCGAACCCGAAGTTCGCCAACCAGGCGTCCGGAGCCGCAGAGATCGTCCTCGGCCTCGGCATGATCCCGCGACAGACGCGCCCGTTGGCGGCCCGCGGACTCCTCCTGCTTACGGCTGCGGTCTACCCGGCCAATATCGACATGGCGATCAACGATGTCGTCGTGAAACCAGGCGACGACGGCCGCATGGAGCGGGTGGAGGGGGTTACGGCCGCTCGGCCAGTAAATCTTCTCCGCTTACCGCTGCAGTTCGTGATGGCGTGGGCCATCCGCCGCCACCTCCGACCGCGCTGACTCGGGTCGGAGGCGGCTGGCGTTCGTGGAATTCGCTAGTAAATGGCCATCAGTTCGGCGGCCACGATCAGGCCGACGAAGACAACGTTCACGACTCGAAAGATCACGATCGGCTGCTTCGCCAGTCGCTGCCCCATAGCGCTGGTCTCGAATCCATCGAGATCGCTGAGCCCCGCCATCATGTCCTGCATGCCGTCGTCCATGAAGGCAAGGCACCAGACCGAGCCGAGCACGATGAACGTTGCGAGTGACAGCTGAATTCCTGAGTCCGATAGCCCGTCGGCACCAAAACCCAGAACGATCAGCAAGGCTGCGTGGGAAATGGTGAAGGACATCACGATCATTCGGATGTCTGCTGCGCGAGTGCGCACCATGTCGAGGGTCTTTTGTTGGTCCACTGGACGTCCCTTCTTTTGGCGATCTGCCAATCAGAAACGTAATTCCACCCGATCACCGTGGCTGCGATCCCAGTCGCCTGAGACGCTTGCCGAGCGCCGCTGGCGCCGCTCGTGATCGCTCGAAGAGACGTGCGGGCCGAGCTCACGCCTGGCGAGCAGCCTCAACGCCCCACCGCGCCAACGAGTACGGTCAATGCCAGTCGGCATGCATCCGCGTGTCGAGAACGCAAGCTACGGAGACCCACCATGATCATCGCTATGGCCACATTCAGGTGCCAGGAAGACAAGAAACAAGACTGGCTTGATTGGTGCGCCGGTGAAGACGGCCTCGTCAAGACGAGGGCGTACGACGGCTGCCAACTCATCGAAACCTTGAGTTCCCCGGATTCGAGCACGGTCATCCTCTACGAAAAGTGGGACTCGGTTGAGCACCATCAGGCTTACGTCGGATGGCGGCTCGCCAACGGACTCGGAGAGATGCTCGAAGAGATGCTGGAGTCTCCGCTTGAGGTCGAGTACTACGACCTCACCGACATCTGATCTCGCCGCCTCGCCTGCCAGCGGCGCGCAGGCGGGCGAGGCCAAACCTCAGGAGTCGGCAGCGAGGAGCGGTGCGAGCTCAGCGATGTGCGACGGGCCGATCCCGCAGCATCCACCGATCAGTGTCGCGCCTGCGTCCCTCCACGCAGGGACGTGGGCGGCATACTCTGCGGGGCTGATCGCGCCATCATGGATGATCGTGCCGTCGACCATGCGGGCTGCGTGCGCCCACACCCCTACCGGGCCATTCCAGACCGCCTGAAGACCTTGAACGCCGCGTTCAGCGACACGAACGTCGGAGTGCATGATCACCATCGCGTCAACCGCGTCGTAGTCCGCTGCAATCGAAACCGCGTCTCGGAGGAGGCCTCCTTCGCGTAGTTCGATCGGGTCGCCGATCTCGTCTGCCTCGCAACCCTCTTCGGGCCCGAGCGAAAAGCCAACCCAGATCGGTAGCCCGACACCAGACGAGCCTTCGAGCGTCGCCTTCATGCGAGGGATATCGACCATCATCTCCAAGATCAGTAGCTCCGCCCCGGTGTCGCGCATGATCGCCGCCTGGGCAGCGGTGTCATCGCGCAGGGTGACGAGATCGGGACGGTCACCGGAGAAGCTCCAGTTGCTGATTCCTGCGCCAACGACCACATGATCGGCAGCAGGTCCCGCTGCGGCACGGGCGTCAAGCGCAATTTCGACAGCGCGGCGATTGACTTCCTCGAAGCGTTCCGGCGCGCCCACATCTCGCAGAATGTTGGCCCCCGTCGCAAAGGTGTTGGCGACGATGACCCGGGCCCCGAGCTTGAGATAGTCGGTGTGGATCGACCCGACGATTTCTGGATGGCTCAGGGCTGCAGCGCCACTCCAGCCGTGTTCCGAATGCGGCACACCGCGACGAATGCACTCCGAACCCGTGCCGCCGTCGATCAGGATCGGTTGGCGGGCACGTGCGTTGGCAAGGAGATCGTCGTAGCGGGGCATGCGGGAGATTCTGCCACCCCGGCGCCGCCAGGCCTCGCTTGCTACTTCGGCTTGGTGACGATCCAGCCCCGACGTCGAACTTCCAGCACCAGCGATTTGGTCGAAGCGGAACGCACAGCCCGCTCCATCTCGGCACGCTCCTCGTCGGTCATGCCGGTTCGTTTCGGTGCACCCTCAATCTGCTCCGGCCCCTGGTTTTGCTCCGAGCTCCCATTCGCCTGAGCCTGCTGATCGGCCTCGTATTCGGCTTGCTGGAGCTGATCGATCAACGCCTGAGCCTCGTCAGCGGTGAACCGGCCGGCCGCCTGACGCTGGTTGAACCCCATCGGGCCGCGAGCATCTTTGAAGTCGGCGTGGCCGGCGTTCTGCAACAGCTCAAGCAACTCAGCCACCTGCCGATGCGATGCAGCTGGTCCTGCACTCTGCCCGAACGCCATGATCAGAGTCTCGCATCTCGCCAAAGCGAACGGGGGCGACACACACCGGAGGTTCCATGAAGGTCGGAGTTCAACTACCGGAGGTGGAGTGGGAAGTCCCGTTCCCCGAATACCTCGCAATGGCACGTGCCGCGGAGGAGGTCGGGTTCGACTCGATCTGGGTTGGTGACCATCTCATCTACGATCTGCCCGACGGTGCCCGAGGCCCATGGGAAGCATGGACAACGCTCGCTGCGATCGCCGCCGCGACTGAACGGGTCGAGATCGGGCCGCTCGTCGCCAGCACCAGTTTCCACGCACCGCCGATGCTTGCAAAACAGGCGGCCACCGTCGACGCGATCTCACAAGGACGGCTGATCCTCGGGCTCGGCGCCGGCTGGAATCAGCGAGAATATGACGCCTTCGGCTTCGCATACGACAAGCGAGTCAGTCGCTTTGACGAAGCCTTCACCATCATCCGGACGCTGCTGAGCGACGGCGAGATCGACTTCCACGGCCGGTTCTACGACGTCGACCGCTGCGTGCTGCATCCCCGATCGCCCCGACCGGGCGGGCCACCGCTGATGCTCGGTTCGATCGGCCCTCGGATGCAGTCGATCGCGCTCCCCCACGTCGATGCCTGGAACGTGTGGTGGTCCGACTACGGCAACACGCCAGAGGCGTTTGCCGCCTTGAAAGACCGCGTGGACGAAGCCGCCCTTGCTGTCGGCCGGGATCCGGTGACACTCGACGCGACCGCCGCAGTGCTCGTGCAACTCGAAGGCGGTGGCGGTCGGGTCATGGGCGATTACGGCGCCGGTGTAACGATCGAACCGATCACTGGTTCCCCAGCCGAGATCGCAGAGCAGCTCGCGGCGTTCGGTGATGCCGGCGCTTCGCACATCCAACTCGTCGTCGATCCGATCACGCGACAGTCGATCGAGTGGCTCACTGCGGTGCTGGATCTTCTGCCCGGGCGCTAGCGCTTGAAGCGGTCAACGCCACGGGGCGTCGTAGGCCGTCGTCAGTGCGGTGAGTCGTGTCCGCAAACCAGCGGCTCTCTGAGGAGACGTGCCAGGATCGCTCACATGGCTCGCATCCTCATCACCGGATCCAACAGCGGCTTCGGGCTGCTCTCCACACTCACACTCGCCCGCCAGGGCCACGACGTGATCGCCACCATGCGCAACCCGGCCAAGTCGGATGCGCTCGACCACGCCGTCGCCGCCGAAGAACTCTCGATCACCAAAAGAACACTCGACGTAGCCGACCAAGCCTCGGTCGATGCTGCGTTGACCGACGCCGACGACATCGACGTGCTGATCAACAACGCCGGCTACGAGGTGCAGTCGNCGGTGGAGCAACTCACCGACGACCTGATGTACGNCCAACTCGAAACCAACGTNATGGGTCCACTNCGNACGATGCGAGCCGTNCTGCCGTCATGGCGAGCACGCGGCAGCGGCGTCATCGTCAACGTCAGTTCGATCGCCGGACGCGTCGGCACCCCGTATAGCGGCGCCTACTCCGCCTCGAAGTGGGCCCTGGAGGCGATGTCGGAATCGCTGCACTTCGAAGTGAGCCAGCTCGGGATCCGTGTGCACCTCATCGAACCCGGCCGCTTCGACACCGGCTTTCGCGACAACATCGTCCGGCCGGCTGACTGGGAGGGCTCGACCTATCACCAGCGTTTCGAGGCGTTCCGTCACGCGCTCGATGCGCTCGACACCGGAGGTGAAGACTCCAAGCCGGACCCTCAGATCGTGGCCGACGCGATCGTGCGAGCTGCGACCGACCCGAGCACCCCGCTGCGCACCCTGTGCGGCGCTGATGCCGAGCTGATTGCCGGGGTGAAAGGCTCAATGGAGTTCGAGGATTTCGAGGCGACCATGCGGACGGCGCTCGACTGGCACGACTGACAGTCAGGTCGGGGCTGGTGCTTCCTGGTCGGCTGACATCTCGGAATCCTCGGGATCGTCTCGCAACGAAAGCCACCCCCGCACCATCTGCTCGACCGCAACCGCAGCGAGGATTGCAATAGCTGGTTCGACCGATGCTCGATAGCGGTTCTGCGCGAACGTGATCGTGATCGTGATGAAGATCGCGATCAGTGGTCCGACCAGGGGCAGAACGGGGATACGCCGACGGCGCATGATCACGACGCCCGCCGCCGCCAACGCCATGAATGCGTAGGACGTGGTCTGGGCGACTCGCGTGACCCAGAGATCACGACCCTCCAGGTAGGCGTCGACATCGGACTGTTGCAACGGTTTCCACAGTCCGACGATGCGCAGCCACCGCACCACGACAACCGTCGGCAGTCGGGTGACGTTTTCCTGGATGTAGTCGATCGACTTCTCCAGCAGGACTGCAGAGCGCTCTGACTGGTCGGAGTTTTTTTGGGTCAGACCTTCCTCATCCAAGAACTGCTGAGGGCAGGTGATGCTCCAGTAGCCGGTGTAGTCGCCGTAGTAGGTCGCGTCACACGAAGAGGTGGCGAGGGTGATCTGATAGCCCTCGGAGAGATAGACGGGATTCTCAAAACGGGAGAGATTGAACGCCACCCAAGGCGCAAGCACGGCAGCGCTGGCCATGCCGGCGATCACCAAGGCGGAGAGACGAGTGCGCCAGTCCCACTGCTTCACGAGCAAGATCATCGGGGCGACGACAAGCACGCTCAGGAGGAGCAGTTCGGCCCGACTGAACGTGGCCAGCGATAAGGAGACGCCCATGAGCGCAGCGCCACCGAAACTCGGGCCGTTCCAGAACCGGTAGACGACATAGACCGTCGTCGACAAGAACAGCATGGCCAGGATCTCCGACAGGATCGTGCCGTCCCACGACCAAATGTTGGGGTAGA
>FUFK010050294.1_pt1 | contig 11579 bp, 10 predicted proteins | sample 1021851 | NCBI WGS metagenome assembly FUFK01 (sample SAMEA51879418, study PRJEB19060) | metagenome
CGATGATCGACCGGGGTGAGACTCAAAACGTTGGATATCGAGCCCTGAGCCTTCAAGGAAGGTGGTGAGTAGGTCAGCGTTGCGAATTTCTTCACCAGAGTCAGGAGTTCCGTCGTTGACGCAGGCGTTTCTAATCATTGCCTGCAGCAACTCGGTGGTTTCACCGGTCAAATGTTCGCTCATATCGCAAGATTAGGTGGTCGGCGGATGTGAGAGAACTGTTGACGCACACTCTGAATTTTTGAGTAGATGAGGCGCGGCCCAAACTGTTGCGCTATGTTGAAGACGTGTTTTCAGCAGCTGTTACGCCTCTCGCCCCTGTGGCGGCAGTAATTGCGGCAATTGCCGCGGTAGCAGCGCGAATTCCCGCCGCCGTACCTGTACGGGTTCGGAGCCGGCGGGGACACCGACTGATTCGTTGAGAATCACATCTCCCGCCCGCTCCGCCCCGACCGGCGGTGAGCGGCTGGCCGGGGCTCCACAACGAGGACCCCAACAACATGAATGTTCAGCCAGACACATCTCTCGATGACGAGTCGGCCATCCGACGAACGCGCCCGACAACGGGTTACGCACTATCTCTTGTCATCGCTGGCGCCGAAATCGATGAGGCACAGTTGGCTGCAGCCATCGCTGATATTGGCGCAGAGGTTCGGTCGTCGGAAACAGTCGAAGGCGGGCTCAAGGCTCTAGTCGCATGCTCGGGAACCGCCCAGCAGGCTGAGGTGTTGAGCGTCGTCGAGAAAGTTGACGGCGTCGACTCCGTATCGTCGTCTGACACAACGTTTGATCTTCATGTCGACGGCAAGATCGTTGTTTCACCACGCATCCCTATTGTCGGGCCAGATGAACTCGCAATGGCGTACACCCCGGGAGTCGGGCGGGTGTCGACCCATATCGCAGAGGAGCCATCTGCGGTCTGGCGCTTTACGGGCCGATCAAATGCAGTTGCAGTGCTCTCGAACGGCACCGCAGTGCTCGGTTTGGGTGACATTGGTCCCGAAGCGGCGATGCCTGTGATGGAAGGTAAGGCGGTGCTCTTCAAGCAGTTCGCAGGTGTCGATGCGTATCCGGTGTGTGTCGACGCGCCGACCGTTGATGATGTTGTTGCGGTTGGAGCAGCGATTGCGCCGACGTTTGGTGGCATCAATCTTGAAGACATAAAGGCTCCGGAATGCTTCGAAATTGAGGAGCGGCTTCAAGAGATGCTCGACATCCCGATCTTTCACGACGACCAACACGGAACTGCGATTGTTGTTGTCGGAGCGTTGTTGAATGCGGCAAAGGTGATCGGCCGGCCGATCTCTGAGCTCAGTGTGACGATCGTGGGTACTGGTGCTGCGGGAGTTGCCTGCGCTCATCTGCTCGCTGAAATTGGTATTGGCGACATCATTGGAGTCGACTCTCGCGGCATCCTCGACTCTTCACGCAAGGGGCTTCATCCGAGTAAGCAATGGTTTGTCGATCATGGCAATAAGAACGATCGTTCGGGCGGCGCGCGTGAGGCAATCGAGGGAGCGGATGTCCTCATTGGGCTCTCAGGCCCTGGAATTATTGAACGAGAATGGGTGTCGTCGATGGCTGACGATGCCGTCGTGTTTGCGTTAGCGAACCCGGTGCCTGAGATCATGCCGGAACTCATGCCTGACAATGTTGCGGTCGTTGCAACCGGTCGAAGTGATTATCCAAATCAGATCAACAATGTGCTCGCGTTTCCGGGTGTCTTCCGCGGACTCCTCGACGTTCGAGCAACAAATGCCTCGATGGGTGTGAAGCGCGCCGCTGCAGAAGCGCTCGCTGCCATGGTGACTGAGCCAACAGCGGAGAGGGTCATTCCAGGAGCGTTCGAAGACGGCGTTGCCGACATCGTCGCTCAATCAGTGTCGGAGCAAGCACGGCGTGAGGGGCTCGCTCGAGAAATTGTCGAGTAACTGGCTTCTCGTGATAATGATCGATCAGGCGCGATGGTGGTTTAACGGTCGCCGGTGGTGTCACCTCATCAGTGATACGTCAGTCGAAGAACTCATCGACTTCGCCGATCGAAACGAGATACAGCGTCGATCGTTTCAAGGTGACCATTACGACATCCCTGAGGAGTATCGCGAGCGCCTGATCGCTGATGGAGCGGTTGAGGTTGAAAGCAGAGAGATCGCCCGACGGCTTCGTGCTGCCGGGCTTCGGCTCAGTGCGGAAGAACGGCGAGCGTTTCGACGTCAACGATCTTGAGTTGAGTGTGACCGATGGGTGTTGCGCACGACATCTTGGCTGATGTTCAGATACGGTCATCGCCGTGTCAGGGTTTCGGTTATTTCACAATCCGCTCTGCTCGAAATCGCGAGCTGCCCTTGCGATTGTCGAGGCACACCAGGCTTGTGGGCGAGACATTGACGTAGTGCACTACCTCGACACTCCACCCGACGCTGACACCATCCGCATGTTGATTTCCACCTTCGATGGGCCATCGCGCGACCTCGTGCGCCGCGACCGGCCGTTGGCCGCGATGGGCATCACATCGGAGCAACTCGATGACACTGAGGTCATTTTGAAGGTCCTGCTCACCACCCCCGAACTTCTGCAACGCCCGTTGCTGTCAGATGGCTCTCGAACGGTGATCGGGCGACCAACTGAGCACATTGCAGAGATGCTCGATGGCTGAGTCAATGCCATCGCCAACCGGCATCAGATCAGTTCGTGAAACAAACTGGTCTCATCTCATCGTGTTATTGAAAGCGCAATGGGTAGGCATTGCGGCAGGTGTCGCACTCGGTATTGCGTGGACGATCGGAAAGATCGCCGTGCCGCTCCTTACCCAATCTGCAGTCGATAGCGCCATCATCGGTGACGGTTCTGCTCTCAAATGGTCAATTGGAATTGCATGTGCAGGGTTATCGACCGGTTTGTTGACAGCAGGTAGGCGATTTTTTGCGTTTAAAGAGAGTCGCATGGTCGAAACGTTGCTCCGGGAGCGAATTCATGACCATGTTCTTGGTCTGCACCCCGAGTATCACGACAATGCTCAGACTGGTCAGTTGATGAGCCGCATGTCGGCCGACCTCAACCAGGTGCAGATGTTCGTCGTGATGATCCCTCTCACGCTCTCGCACGTCGCACTTATTTTGGGTGTGACCGGGGTGCTCATTTCGCTCGACCCACTTCTCGCTCTCGTTGCCCTGTTGCCGTTGCCGTTCGTCAACGTCACTGCCAAGTTGTTTTCGAATGCAATTCATCCGGCGGTGCTCGCAGTACAGGCAGAGCAGGCCCAGTTGTCGACGGTTGTTGAAGAATCGATCGCAGGGGTGCGGGTCGTCAAAGGCTTTGGCGCCGAGCGTGTTCGTATGGAGGCCCTTAGCACCGAGGCTGACGACATCCGCGAGGTTTCGCTGCAGGCCGCCAAAATCCGGGCCAGGTACATGCCATTTCTTGAGCTGTTGCCCGCTGTTGGCCTGGTCGGGGTGCTTGGAGTGGGCGGTTTACGGGTGATCGATGGTTCGATGACCGTCGGCGAACTGGTTGCGTTCAATTTTTTTGTCACGTTGCTCGTGTGGCCATTGCGGTCGATCGGAATGACCGTTGCATTTGGGCAGCGTGCTGCGGCCGCGCTTGAGCGAGTGCATGAGGTGTTGTCCGTCGAGCCTGAAATTGCTAATCCGGTCGAGCCTTGCGATCTTCCGGTGGTGGGAGAGCAACCGGTGGGGGCCGTGCGGTTCGATGGGGTCTCGTTTGCGTATGGCGATGGTGACGACGTGCTCAGTGGGTTTGACCTCACCATTGAAGCTGGCCAATCGATTGCGATCGTTGGCGCCACCGGGTCAGGAAAATCGACGGTGGCGAGACTGTTGTTGAGGTTCTACGACCCGAAACACGGCTCGGTGATGCTCGATGGCGTCGATCTTCGATCGCTGCGGGTTGACGATCTGCGCCGAACGATGGGCATTGTCTTCGAAGACACCTTGCTCTTTCACGACACCGTTGCCGCCAACATTGCGTTCACGGTGCCGTCGATGGATCTTGAGGCAGAGTTTGGCCGAATTCGTCACGCGGCGGAGCTCGCCGGGGCTGCATCGTTTATCGAGGAACTTCCAGATGGATACAATACGCTGCTCGGTGAGCGTGGCTACTCGCTATCTGGTGGACAGCGGCAACGTATTGCTATTGCACGTGCAATTATCTCGAACCCGAGGGTGCTCATTCTCGATGATGCAACGAGCGCGGTTGATCCGTCGAAGGAGCACGAGATTCGTTCGGCGATGTCAACGGTGATGGATGGCCGGACAACGCTGGTCATCGCGCACCGTCCAGGGACCATCGCAATGGCAGACAACGTCGTCTTGCTCGATGAAGGACGAGTGATTGCGACAGGAGACCACCAAGAGTTACTCGACACAGAGCCCCGCTATCGGGAGGTGCTCGCCGCCCTCGAACCGGGTGACGCTGAGACGGTGGTGAACTGATGTGGGGCGGTGTTGGGGTCGACCCAAACGACCGGCTTACGAAAGATGATGCAAGTCAGGTACTTCGTCGAGCGGCGCGGCTTGCCCGCCCGTATTGGCGCACCGCATTTGCTGCGGTCGGGTTTGTTGCGCTGGCGACATCGACCACCATTGTTGGCCCTTTGCTCGTTCGATTTGGTATCGATACCGGCATTCGAACGGCTGACCGATCGGCGCTCGGTATTGCCGTAGCCGGGTTCGCGCTTGCGGTCGTGCTTGCCTACGTCGGGTCACGTCGTCAGTACGTACTGATCAATCGAGCGGGAGAGGGCTTTTTGCGTGAGCTTCGGCTTCGCCTGTTCGCCCATATCCAACGGCAGTCACTCGGGTTCTTTGATGAGAACAAGGCGGGTGTTCTCGTTGCGCGAATGACCGCTGATATCGAGTCGATGTCTGAGCTTGTGCAGTGGGGACTTCTGCAGTTTGTTTCTGCCGGCATTTTGCTGCTCGTTGCAATCTGCGTGCTGTTAGTGATGTCGTGGCAACTCACATTGATTGCGCTCGCGGTGTTGCCGATCGTCGTGTTGGCATCGATGAGATTTCAGAGGGTGTCAAACGATGCGTACCTTGAGGTGCGCGAGCGTGTTGGCTCCAACCTGTCGACCCTTCAAGAGAACCTTGCGGGAGTGCGAGTTATTCAGGCATCGGCCCGAGTTGATGAGCAGCGTCGTCGTTTCCACGAATCAAATCGCGGGCTCTACGCCGCTCATCTTCGAACGGTGAAGGCGTCGACATGGTATTTCGGTGTCGTTGAATTTTGTGGGGTCGTTGCGACAGCGCTTGGTGTCTTGGCAGGGGGGTGGCTCGTCGGGCGAGGTGACGTCACGGTCGGAACCGTTGTCGCCGTGGTGTTGTTGTTGGCCAGCCTGTTCGAACCGGTGCAGCAGCTATCTCAGCTCTACAACACCGTCCAGGCAGCGACTGCTTCGTTGAAGAAAATGTTTGACATTCTCGACACCGAACCCGAAATTGCTGAACACCACGGAGCCGTTGATCTTCCCACGTCAGGTCCGCTAGTTGTAGACGGGGTTGGCTTTACCTATCCGGGCGCCATCCAACCTGCTCTTCGCGATGCGTCTCTTGAGGTCGCACACGGCGAGCGAGTTGCGTTGGTCGGGCCAACTGGTGCGGGTAAGTCGACGTTGGCAAAGATCATTGCTCGTCTCTATGACCCGACCGAGGGATCGGTCACGCTCGGTGGGGTGTGCCTGACCGATGCCACATTGTCGTCATTGCGCGCACAGATTGTGGTGGTGCCCCAGGAGGGCTTCCTGTTTAACGGAACGATCGCCGACAACCTTCGGCTTGCCCAGCCGTCCGCATCTGAAGACGAACTGTGGGAGGCCCTTGACCGCATCGGCGCCCGACATCGTTTCGAACAGATGCCCGACGGGCTCAACACTGTGGTGCGCGAGCGCGGATCACGGTTGTCGGCGGGTGAGCGCCAACTCGTATCTCTTGCGCGAGCTGCGCTCGTTGACCCGACGGTACTCGTGCTTGACGAAGCGACGTCGAACCTCGACCCCGGTACAGAAGCTGAGGTCGAGGTCGCACTCGAGCGCTTGATGTCAGGGCGTACGGTGATCGTTGTTGCTCACCGGTTGTCGACCGTGCGTCGGGCAGACCGGATTGTGGTCTGTGACGAGGGTCAACTGGTCGAGGTCGGCACTCACGAAGAACTGATCGCTATTCCCAACGGTCGGTATGCCGCCCTTCAGCAGGCATGGATGGCGAGCCAGCCCACTACCTCTGAGATCACTGCCGGCTAAACACCAAGACGAATTCGATGACGCCCTCTGGCTTGACGGTGATGCCGGTGATCGAGGGATCAACAATGTCATAGTCAACGAATGTGATGGGAATTGTTCCGATCACCCCTAGGCGGTTGCCCTCAATTTTCGCGGCGATCTCGAATGACACAGGGTTTGTCACGCCGTGCATTGTGAGTTCGCCCGAGATCGTGGTGTCTAATGTTGCGCCCTCGGTCGCGGTGACGCCAAGGTCGATTGGGCTGGTGAGTGTGAATGACGCCGTTGGAAATGTTTGTGTTTCCATAATGCGGCCTCTGAACTGGCCATCTCTTCGACCGTCGTCGCTTTTCATCGACGCAACATCGACGGTGAACTCGGCTTCGGTCATGGTTGTGTCGATAAGGGTGACCGAACCAGTGACATCTTCGGTGCGGCCCACGCCTTCGGTATCAATTCCGAAGAGAACTTCAGAGACTCTGTAGCCAACCTCTGATCCTTCGGTGGTGATCCAGAATTGGGTTCCGTCGTCGACTTCCGTTGCGTCCTCAGATTGCGCGGCCTCGTCAGTTTGCGTTACGTCGGCTTCGGCAGAGTCAGCTTGCGCACTTTCGTCTCCTGTGGTGACGTCGGGCGCAGAGTCTTGTGGTTCTTCGCTCGGTTGCTCGGCACTGGCATCTAGACGCTCATTAAGATCAGCAACTTCGAACTTTTCAGCAGCGTCGTTGATGAACGTGGCATATACCCATGCCCCGCCAATCGCGAGAGCGGCGAGAGCGAGCACGGCAATGGCAAGACGAATTCCAAGTCGTTTGAGAGACATGCCGACAGTGTGGTTCTCCGATACGGCTCTGTCCACAGGAGGCGATTGTTTATCGATGAGTAATGTTCTGCCGTTCATTATTCGTGCACAATGTGGCTATGGCAAACACGTCTATTCCGTTTTCGACACCTAGCGCTGTAATGACGGCACGTTCAGTGCCCCGCTCGGCCACGGCGATTGCGGTCGCAGTCCGCTCGACTGGCGCAGTACCTCGCACGGTTGGCATGTCACGACGCGACCTCGAACGTCAGGGCTTCGCTGGCGAGGTGGGTCAATCTGTGGTGATCCCTCGCCGAGATGGAGCGACGGTCATTGCGGTCGGCGTTGGCGAACGCCCCTCAAGTGGAGATCTTCGCGACGCCGCAGCGGTTGCGGTGCGTAACGCTCAGCGTCACCAAGATGTAACGCTTGACCTGCTCTCGGCAGGTTCGTCGAATTCCGCTGATGCTCGCGCCGTCACCGAAGGCGCATTACTCGCCGCATATCGGTATCCGGGAATCACCGCAAAACCAGATACTCAGCCACGGTTTGCATCATTGACCATCGTCACGTCGGGAGCGGCAGCCGTCGAGCGAGGTGTCAGAGAGGGCGAGGTTCGTTCAAGGGCGACGTACCTTGCTCGTGATCTTGCGAACACACCGCCTGCACATCTCAACGCCCGTGACCTTGAGGTCATCGTTACCGATTTGGCACCCACGCATGGTTTTGACGTCGAAGTCTTTGATGAGAACGACCTCGAAGAGATGGGTTGCGGTGGACTCCTCGGAGTGAATAAGGGAAGTGTGGAGCCGCCACGACTGATGAGGCTCACGTACACGCCACGAAATCCACGGGGCCATGTAGCACTCGTTGGTAAGGGAGTGATGTACGACTCGGGTGGTATTAGCTTGAAGCCAAGCGATGCATTCCATGTTGTGATGAAAATGGACATGTCGGGTGCGGCCGCAGTGCTGTCGACGATGACCACACTCAAAGATTTGCGTTGCCGCAATCAGGTAACGGGATACATCGTGTGCACTGACAACATGCCATCCGGTTCAGCGATGAAGCTTGGTGACGTGTTGACGATGCGCAATGGCAAGACCGTTGAGGTGCACAACACTGATGCAGAAGGCCGGCTCATTTTGGCTGACGGCCTGTCTCTGGCGGTGGAAGATAAGCCCGAGGCAATTATCGATATAGCAACGCTCACCGGAGCAGCGATGGCTGCGTTGGGGCCCGATATCGCTGCGGTGCTCGGCACGGGCTCAAAAGTTGTCGAGCAACTCACAGAGAGCGCTGAGGCGACGGGCGAACCGATTTGGGAGATGCCGCTCGAGAAGGCTCGTTATCGGAAGCTTCTTGACTCAAATGTGGCCGATATGCGAAATATTGGCGGTCCGTACGCCGGCTGCATCACCGCAGCAATCTTCCTGTCAGAGTTCACTGCTGATGTGCCGTGGGCTCACCTCGACATCGCCGGCACGATGAAAGTCGATGGTGATGAGTCATGGCGCTCGAAGGGTGCTACTGGCTTCGGAACGCGGCTGCTCATCGATGCGGTTATGAACTGGTCGGCGTAAACACATTCTCTGCTGCAATTGCAGCCACCCGCCGGTCGACGCCGGCGCTGACGAGTTGATGCTCGATCGTTGAGACATCGGTCGTCCATGTTCGCTGGATCTATTCGTCATGGTCTCGCCGCAGTCGCTGATGCATACGGTCGAGTTGCCGGGTGGTGAGATCAGGAATACGCCGCTTCACGTCGTATCCGTTGCCGTTTGGCCGAATGGGGTTGAACATCAAGCACCGGTGCAGTGCTTTACCGAATGGCTACTCAACTCCTCGAGCGAAACTAAGACCAACCGATTGCGCAAGCTTGTCAGGTTAATCATCAAGGTGGTCGGCGATTCGATGGGTGATCCATGTCGCTGACGGCCCAAGTGTGCTGAGCCAAAATCGTTCGACATATGCACTTCTTGGGTTATGTCCGACGTCTCGGCCTAGCGGCATAGTCCATGGTTGAAAAGTGACAATGTCGTGGGTCGTGGTAGCTGGCACGGGGGAGTGGGCTCGTGTGATGGTCTGCCAGTTCGCTCGTCGCTGAAGTGTGCGTCACACTAGAGATATGGATGCAGCCGATCCCCGACAACTTGAGTTTGCGTGCGAACTTGTCGGTGAAGCTCAACGAATTGTCGTGCTCACCGGTGCAGGTATCTCGACCGATTCGGGAATTCCTGATTTCCGCGGTCCCAACGGGGTGTGGACGAAGAACCCTGCGGCGGAAAAAGCAAGCAACATTTCGTTCTACCTCGCAGAGCCAGAGGTGCGGCGAGCAGCCTGGCAATCACGACTCGAGACATCAGCATGGACAGCCGAACCAAACCGCGGGCACCTCGCAGTGGTCGATCTTGAGCGGTCCGGACGGCTGCATGCATTGGTCACGCAAAATATTGATGGCCTTCACCAGCGGGCTGGGGTTGATCCTGATCTCGTCATCGAGGTGCATGGAACTATTTGGTATTCGCGTTGCTGGGAGTGCGGTGATCGTCGTTTGATGGAAGAGATGTTGCAGCGCGTCCGCAACGGTGAAGCTGACCCAGCGTGTGAACTATGTGGCGGCATTGTGAAGAGCGACACCATCAGTTTTGGTCAGTCATTGATACCCGAGGTGATCGACAGGGCGATGAAGGTGAGCGAGCAAGCAGATGTGTTGGTGGCGATTGGATCGACATTGAGNGTGTATCCGGTGGCAAATTGTGTGCCGCTTGCGAAATCGAGGGGGGCGAAAGTGGTCATTGTGAATGCCGAGCCAACCGAGATGGACGATATTGCCGATGTGGTCGTTCGAGGGTCGATTGGAGAGATTCTTCCTCAACTATTTGCTCCAAGTAGCAATACCTGACCAAATCAGTAAGATTTAGTTATGGCCACGTTTAGAGACCTCCTCAGTTCTGCAAAATCTGAGATTGTTGAGATCAGCACAGATGAGGCTGCCGAGCGGATCGCTGGTGGCCACCTCATTCTTGACGTGCGTGAACCCGACGAATACGCCGAGGGTGCTCTTGAGGGAGTGATCCATATTCCTCGGGGCCATCTTGAGGCGCAGATCGAAAACCGCATTGTTGACAAATCGCTTCCGGTCGTCGTCTACTGCGCAGGCGGTGTTCGCTCTGCGTTTGCCGCAAAGACGATGCAAGAACTTGGATACGAGCAGGTCGCGTCGATGGATGGTGGGTTCGGTCGCTGGAAAGATGAAGGCCGTCCATGGCGTCAGCCCGCCAGCCTCAGCCCAGAGCAACAGAATCGCTATAAGCGGCACCTCCTCCTGCCAGAAGTCGGGGTTGAAGGCCAGCAGGAATTGCTCGACGCGAAAGTCCTCATGCTTGGAGCTGGCGGACTGGGTTCACCAGCCGCTCTCTATCTTGCGGCGGCGGGTGTCGGAACGATCGGCATCGTTGACATGGATGATGTCGATGAGTCGAACCTGCAGCGCCAGATTCTTCACAACATCGACCGTGTCGGAGACCGCAAGGTCGATTCGGCAAAGAAGACGCTCACGTTGTTGAACCCTGATGTGAACGTTGTTACTTACGACACGCGACTATCAGCGGAGAACATTGTCGACATCATCTCCGGTTACGACGTCATCGTCGATGGCGCCGACAACTTCCCCTCGCGCTATGTGCTTAACGATGCGAGCGTGAAGCTCGGCATTCCTGTGGTTCATGGTTCGATTTTCCGCTTCGAGGGAATGGTGAGCGTGTTTCACCCGACCGAGGGCCCGACCTACCGAGACATGGTTCCAGAACCACCTCCTGCCGAACTCGCACCGTCATGTGCTGAGGCGGGGGTGCTAGGAGTACTCCCAGGCATCATCGGTTCAATTCAGGCCCTCGAAACCATTAAGGTCATTCTCGGTCTCGGTGATGCGCTGATCGGTCGAATTCTTTCGGTTGACACGACCGAGATGGAGTTCCGCACTTTCAATCTGCGCCCTGATCCGTCAAATCCGGTGACATGGGAGAACCGTGACCGCATTGTCGTTCGCGATCTCGACGGTCTTTGCGCTCCTTGGCTCGAAGATCACTAAGCGGTCTCACGCAACCTGAACCACTGGGTCAACAGGCTGAGCGGTATCTCGCTCCTGCACACTGACGCCGATGAGCACGGCGNTAATCCCGACGAGATCAAGAGCGCTCGGCTGTTGGCTGAGCGCAACCCATCCGACGATGACCGCCGTCACGGGAAGCATTGCGAGCAAGACGGAAAATCTTCGCACGCTCACTTCTCGCAACACATACTGATCGATGCCGTAGCCAATAGCATTTGAAAAGACTCCGGTTACTAAGCATGCGAGCAGAAGGAGCGGGGCACCCCACACAGGTCCGCTCCATGGGGCGCCGATCGGCACGAGAGCAAGAGAGCCAATAGCGAGGCCAACTGCTAACCCATCGACTCCGCTGCTCGACACCGCAACTCTCGAGCCGACCACGATGTACGCGGCCCAACATGCCGAGGAGGCGAGAATAAACGCAA
>FUFK010018131.1_pt1 | contig 11575 bp, 10 predicted proteins | sample 1021851 | NCBI WGS metagenome assembly FUFK01 (sample SAMEA51879418, study PRJEB19060) | metagenome
TTGACCATTTGCAATATTGTAGATTATCAATTTTATAATTCATATTTTTAGATATATATTAGTGATAAATTTTTTGATATTAAAAGATAAAAATGCCGTACAAGAACAAAAACGTTAAAGTTGCCATAGTTATGGGTAGTCAATCTGATTATTCTACGATGAAACTAAGTGAAAAAGTGCTGAAAATGCTTAAAATTAAATACGAAACCAAAATAGTATCTGCGCATAGAACTCCTAAAAGAATGTATGAATTTGCTAANTCNTCTGAAAAAAATGGGTTTTCNGTTATTATTGCTGGAGCAGGAGGATCTGCGCATCTTCCGGGTATGATAGCGTCTTTAACTAAAATTCCTGTTATAGGAGTTCCAATAGAAAGTAAAAAACTTAAAGGTATAGATAGCTTGCTATCAATAGCTCAAATGCCAAAGGGAATTCCAGTTGGAACTGTTGCAATTGGAGAAGATGGGGCAATCAATGCAGGACTTCTCGCTGCATCAATATTGTCACTCAGTGATGGGGTTTTGAAAAAAAAATTAAATCTCTGGAGAAATAAACAAACAAATTCAGTTAAAAAAAAACCTCGGTAACATGACAAATCCAACAGTTGGGATAATCGGCGGTGGACAACTAGGAAGTCTTCTAGCTGAAGCTGCAAAGAAGATAAATATTAAAACAATTATATTTTGTGATGATGCTAATTCCCCAGCAAAAAATTTTTCTGATGAATTTATATGTGGAAATTATAATAACGACAGTAAAATAGATGAATTTGTTAATAAAGTAGATTTAGTTACCTTTGAATTTGAAAATATTCCTTTTGTAACTTTAGAAAAAATAAACAAACATAAAAAAGTTTTACCTAATCCAAAAATTAATCGAATAATACAAAATAGATTAAGCGAAAAAGATTTTTTAAATAAAATTAATATTAATACAACTCAATATGTACATGTTAAAAATGATAAAGATTTAAAATCAAAAATTGACCTAATACCTGGAATATTAAAAACTTGTACAATGGGTTATGATGGAAAAGGTCAATATAAAATAGAAACGGCTGATGAATTAAATAATCTGAAACCAGATTTTAATAATGAATTTATTTTAGAAAAAATAATAAATTTAAAAAAGGAAATTTCAGTAATTATTACAAGATTCGATAAATCAAAATATGAAATATATGAACCAATTGAAAATGTTCATGAAGATCAAATATTAAAATATTCAAAAATACCCGCTGATATAAATGGAAAAATTTTAGAAAAATCAAAGGATTGGGCAGTAAGAATTTCGGAAGAATTAAATTACATAGGAACGCTATGTGTTGAATATTTTGTGGATAAAAACAATAATCTTTACGTCAATGAAATCGCCCCAAGGGTTCATAATTCAGGTCATTTAACAATTAACAGTCATAATATTAGTCAGTTTGAAAATCACATAAGAGCAATTTGTGGCTTAGAACAAATTAAAATCAAAAAAAACTTTAATGCCAAAATGATCAATTTATTGGGTGACAATATTACAGCTTATCGAGGAAAAAAATTTAAAGATAATGAGTTCTTTTTCGATTATTTAAAAAAAGATATTAAAAAAAAAAGAAAAATGGGACACTTAACAATTACAGAAAAATGTTGAAAAACAAACTTCAATTTTATAATTAATCTGTGTTAAGACATTTTATAATCATAATATTTTTAATAAATTTTATAGTAGATTTAAATGCCATGGAAAATAAACTTTATCATCATTTGAAAGATGGCTCTTTTAGAAACCCTGAAGGCTCACCAGTAAGAGATATGAAATTTAAGTGGAGTTATAAAATTTTCAATAAAGAGAAAAAGAAGCTCGATATGAATTTCCCTAAAGATCATGTTATTGAAAAAAAGAAAGTAATTAAATCTCTAAAAGATAATGAAAATAACGATTATATATTATGGATCGGACACGCAACCTTTTTAATAAAGCTGGGAAATACAACTATCATAACTGACCCTGTATTTGAGAAGAATATGGGACCATTAATTTTTGGGCCTAAAAGATTTGTTGATCCAGCAATAAATTTAAATGAGCTACCTAATATTGATTTATTTCTTTTAACACACAATCATTATGATCATCTTAGCACTAGAACAATACAAAGATTTCCATTTAAAAAAGCTAAGGTTGCTACAGCTTTAAAACTAGGAAAATATTTTACAAAAAATGGTTTTAGCGACGTTCATGAAATGGATTGGTATGATGAAATAAAAATTAATGATATTAAAATAACTTTTGTACCTGCTGTTCATTGGTCAAAAAGAAGTCTTTGGGATACCAATAAAACATTGTGGGGAAGTTTTCTAATTGAATATAAAAATAAAAAATTTTTCTTTGCTTGTGATACAGGATACGGAAATATTTACAAAGAACTTGGAAATAAATATGGACCTATCGACTTAACTTTTATAAACATTGGTGCATATAATTTTTACCCAATGGCTCCCAAAAAAGATAAATCAATTTATCATACTAACCCGGAAGAAGCTCTCAACATTGGAAAAGACTTGAAAAGTAAAAAAGTTTTAGGAATGCATTGGGGGACAGTTGTTTTATCTCTTGAACCAATAATGGAACCGGGAAAAAGATTTAAAAATTCCTCTAATCAGTACGGTTATCATCCCGATGATGCAATTGTTTTTAAAATTGGACAGTTAGAAAAAATCGAAAATGTATTAAAATGAAATCAATAGAGGGAAATTTTGATAACCATGATGTAGATAAACTGTTAAGAAAACATTTTGTTGAACTTAGATCTGTTTCGCCTGCAGGCAGCACTCATGTTTTGGATATAGAAGGGCTTAAAGATAATTCTATAAAATTTTGGAGTATGTGGGAAAATGAAGAATTAATTGGATGTGGTGCATTAAAATTTTTAAATAAAGATCATGGTGAATTTAAATCTATAAGAGTTGCTGATAAATTTAGAAAAAACGGCAATGGAATTAAAATAATTAATAAACTTATAGAAAAAGCAGAAAAACTTAACATAAAAAAAATAAGTGTAGAAACGGGTGCAGGAAAATTTTTTAAACCTGCTCGTGAACTTTTTATTTTATCTGGATTTAAGTTATGCAAACCTTTTGCACATTATAAAGAAGACATTAATTCTGTTTATATGAGCATGTTAATCAAAAAATAAATTTTAAACTTTTTTTAAAAGAGGATAAATTGATCTTTTGTTCTAAATCTAAAGTTTTCTAATTTAGATTTTATAACTGGCTCCGGTTTTTTTTCATTGTATTTAAAATTTTTACTTATATCTTTGTTAATATCCTCATACACATCGCCTCTTTCTATTAAAGAATTAAAATGTTCAAGTGGTGTCTTTCCGGTGTTATTTAAAATAACTTTGTTAGATGCATATGAAAGACTAGCCTGATAAACATTTCCAGAATTACTTATTGTGATAGCTGGGCCCAAAAAAGCAGTTGGCTCAATACAACCATTTAAAATTGTTAAGCTAAAAAGATATAATAATATTTTTTTTTTCAATGATTCTGCTCCCGGAATTTTGGTATAGGAATTTAAATTAAAAACAATATGTCATAGCAACTTACTAACAACTTTAATTTTTTTTAAATTTAAACTATAAGTAGAAATTAGGTGTTTTAAATTTTTTATTTTATTTCATAAATAAAGTAAAAATAAAATGTTTATGAAAAATAAAAATATTTCAGATCTTACAACCCAATATAATAATTATATTTATCCAAAGCCTACTGAAAATTTATATGAGGAATGGATTAAAAAGAATCGTTTTCAGATTTGTGATCCTAATTATTGTTGGCATAGGTTATGGCCAGAAAAACCTTATAGTTCAGCAAGATTAGATATATTGATTGCGGGATGTGGATCTGATCAGGCAGCGATATTAGCAAAATGTAATCCTAACCATAATTTTATTGGAATAGACTTATCGGAAAATAGTCTAAAACACGAAAAAAAGCTCATAAAAGAGAACAACATTGAAAATTTAAAACTATATTGTGAAGATTTTAGATCTGTAAAATTTAAAAATAAATTTGATTATATAATTAGTTCAGGAGTAATTCATCATCTAGACGATCCAAGTACAGGATTAGATTATTTTTACAAAAATTTAAAGGACGATGGCGTTATTTATATTATGGTCTATGGGAATAAAAAATCTCACGCAACTAATGAGGTTAAACAGTTGTTTAAAAAATTAAGTTTAAAACAAAATGATGACTCGATAGATTTTGTAAAAAGAACAATAAGTAAACTAAATAATTTGCATCCGGCCAAAGTTTTTGCAGAAACAGAAATAAAACAAGATTTAAGTCATCCCTCAGGAATAGTTGATTTTTTTTTACATAAAAATGAAAATTTTTATTCAATAAAAGAACTTATCAAATTACTTAAAAATAATAATTTTATTATAAAAAACTTCGCTAATGGAAGAATAAAGCCTCTTTCAAAATTTTTTTCAGATGCACCTTTAGAGATTAGAAAAAAAATTGAAAATATGTCAATAGAAGATAAGCTTGAAATTGCACAAAGTTTAAATTGGAATGATAGAAAAATTGATGTTATTTGTTGTAAAACAAAAAATAAAAATAATTCAGTCATTTATAACGAAATAAATTTAGAAAAAATTTATACATATCAATATCACGGTGTTGAATATCAAATAAATGAGAACGAAGTAAAAATAAATGACAAAATTAATAACAGTGTATTTAAAATGAATTTTGAAAATAATAAAATAAGTATCAAAGATATTTTAGATGGAAAAAAAAGGATTACCGAAATATCTTTAGGTTTGAGCGAAAATGAAAGGATTAATTTTTTTAATAAAATTTTATTTATGATAGATAATTGTATTTTAGATTTTTCTTATCATCCTATAGCAAATTACAATCAGTTTTACTCAGTAAAGACCAACTAATTAAATGCTTTGATAACCAAATTCTAAACTGGCATCTGTAATTGAGTGGTAAAAAGACTCTCCAAAACTTCTAAGTGCAAATAATCTTATTTTTTCTGGGGAGTCCTCTAACATATCAATTGTTATTGTAATCCCGTGAAAAACTGAGTTGATGCAATTGTTTTTATTTAATTCATTAAAATTAAATGGGCATCCTTTTTTTAATACTTCTTTTATTAATTTACCCTCAATTTCAATTATTGTTCTAGAGTTAGATAAATCTGTGATTGCAAAATCAGTTTCTTTGGCATTTTTATTTACTTTATGAAATAAATTTTTATCCTCTGATACTGCTAGCCAATTATTTGGCCCAAACCATAAGATTCTTGTTTTTCCGTTTGTCATAACGGAATTTGTCTTTTCACTTAATTTAAGTCCATCTATATCTAAATCATTAGTTGAGACTTTTGAATTTTTATATTTTACTATTTGGAAAATACTTAAATTACTAACCTCTTGAATCTTTATAAGATTCTCTTCGTTTTTATTTTCATAATCACCATATAATCCTTTTTTATAAATTTCATTTAGTGGAGATTGGCTTTTCATGATCTCACCCTTTCGCCTTTAGGATCTACATAATGTGAGGATACTATCTCAACAGGAATTGATTTGTTTTTAAGTGGTGAAAGTGCATATAATTTTTTGCCTATCATATTTTTTCCATCTTTTACAATAGCTAATGAAAAAGGATTATTATATTCAACACTCCAACACGATGCCGAGATATGACCTAGTTTTGGATTTGGTAATTTAGCTGACGCATCTTTAACTAAATGAGAACCTTCTGGGATACTTGTTTTTTTATCTAATGGAACAACTCCAACAACTTTCTGTCTAGATTGTGCAATAAAAGCTTCTCTGTTTAGTGATCTTTTTCCAATGAAATCTTTCTTTTTACTTATTAATCCATCAAGACCATTATCGTAAGGAATAGTTCTTCCATCTAACTCAGATCCCGCTACATGTCCCATTTCAATCCTTAAAGTTGATAAAGCTTCAGTTCCGTATGGTTGAATTTCAAACTCATTTCCTACTTCAATTATTTTTTCCCACATAAAATTTCCAAAATCTGATTGAACATTTAACTCGTAAGCTAATTCTCCTGAAAAGGAAATTCGAAAAATTCTTGCAGGAACACCAAATAAATCTCCTTCTGTATATCCCATAAAAGGTAAGCCCTCATTAGATAGATCTTTATTTGGAAATAATTTTTGTAGTAGGCTTCTTGATTTCGGTCCAGCTATTGCTGCTCCTGCCCATTGTTCAGTTGTAGAAACAACATTTACATTTAAGTCTGGCCAAACTAATTGTAAATAATACTCCAAATGAGACAATACATTTGCAGCTTGTGCAGTTGTTGTTGTCATATGATAATGATTTTCAGAAATTCTCGTTGTTGTACCATCATCCATTACTATTCCATCTTCCCTTAACATTACTCCATATCTTGCTTTTCCAACTGGGAGTTTTAACCATGCATTTGTATAAACTCTATTTAAAAATTCTGCTGCATCTGGACCTTTGATATCTATTTTTCCTAATGTAGTAACATCACAAACCCCAACATTTTTTCTAACATTTTCTGCTTCTCTTTTTGAGGCTTCAAATAAACCTTCGTTTCCTTTTTTATAATATCGTGGTCTTAGCCACATTCCAGCATCAACAAATACTGCATTATTTTTTTCATGCCATGAATGCATGGGTGATTTTCTGGTTGGTTTAGAATNCTTNCCTATTTCTCTACCGACTATTGCTCCAATTGAAACAGGTGTGTAAGGAGGTCTAAAGGTAGTATGCCCTACAGAAGGTACTACTTTATTTTCTACATTAGAGACTAGTTGCAGCCCATTAAGATTACTAGTTTTGCCTTGGTCGGTTGCCATACCTAATGTAGTATACCTTTTTACATGTTCTATTGATCTGTATCCTTCTCTGAGAGCAAGCTCTATATCAGAAACTGTGACATCATTTTGAAAATCTAAAAATCTCTTAAAATTCTTTTTATCTGGGAGTGGGACACACCAAAATTTATCATGATTTGTAAATTTTTTTTCAGAAACTTGAGGTACTGAAACTTTATTATCATTATTAGTAATTTTTTTTGATAGCTGATATCCTTTTTCAAATGATGTACTTATTGTCTCCTCTAGATTAAATATACCACTTGCAGATCCAACCGTTGTTTCGTTTTGTTTTGATTTACCAGGAACAAAGGCATCAATTTTTTCATCAAACTTCGTTTTATTTCCTGATTGAGATGATAAATGAATAGTTGGTGTCCAAAAACCTGATACACAAATACAATCACAATTTATTTTTTCTATTTTTCCTAAATTTNTTTTATCNGNNGAAATNTGGGCNATCTGTGCAGATTTAACTTTTTTATAACCATTTGCTGCNACAACTACATANGAAAATTTAATCTNTATTCCTAAATTTTTTGCTTCTTCTATNATTTCTGATTTTGGAGCGTTTCTTGAATCNAATATAATTGGGTCAATTCCATTTTTCTTAAATTCAATNGCTGTTTCNTANGCNCTATCATTATTAGTGAAGACTAATGGTTTTTTTCCGACTAAAACTCCATAAACTTTTAAATATTCTTTTGCAGCAGAGGCTAAAACAACNCCTGGTGTATCATTATTTCCAAATACTATAGGTCTTTCGATTGAGCCTGAAGAAATTAAGACTTCTTTAGCCCTTATGTACCAAAGTCTTTGTTTTGGACTAAATTTTTTGGTTTTAGGTAAGTGATCACTTACTTTTTCTGACATCACCAACATGTTATGATCGTAATAACCAAAAACTTGTGATCTATTTTTGACAGTTACATTTGGCATTTCTTTAAGCTCAGCTATGATTTTTTCTGCCCAGTCTTTACCACTCTGATTACCAATATTGACCTCACTTGTTAATAAACTTCCTCCAAAACGAGGTTTTTCCTCAGCTAAAATTACACGTGCTCCATTTTTTGCTGCTGCGTAGGCTCCTGATAAACCTGCTGGACCTGAACCTGCTATTAATAAATCACAATACTCATATTTATGCTCATATCTTTCGCTATCGTATTTTGTAGATGCTACACCAAATCCAGCTGCTTTCCTGATAAATGGTTCATAAATTCTATACCAAAAACTTTTTGGCCACATAAATGTTTTATAATAAAAACCTGCTGGCAAAAATTTATTAAAAAAATTATTTATTGCACCAATGTCAAAATTAACACTTGGCCAACAATTTACACTTTTTGCCTCCAGTCCTTCAAATAACTCTTGTTCTGTAGCTCTTACATTTGGTTCTGTTTCATTATTTCTAACCATTTGAACAATTGCATAAGGCTCATCAACCCCAGCACCAAAAAATCCTCTTGGTCGGTGATATTTAAAACTTCTACCTACAAGATGGATGCCATTAGCCAACAATGCAGACGCTAGGGTGTCACCCTCAAAACCAAAATATTTTTTGCCATTAAATTTAAAAGATATTTTTTTATCTCTATTNATTTGTCCAGAATTATTTAATCTATAAGTTTGACTCATGATTTATATTTCTTTATCGGCACTCACTGTTTTAAAAATTTCATGGGTTACAGTATCTCTTTGAACTTTAATCCACTGTCTACATCCAGAAATATGATGCCAAAGTTCAACATGTTTCCCTCTAGGACTTTTCCTATTATAAACAAAATTATCCCATTCCTTATCTGAGACTTCTTTATTTAAAGTTGGTCTTTTTACAGTCCCGTCTCCACCATAAGCAAATTCATTTTGAGATCTTAAACCGCAATAAGGACATTCAATATACAACATTTAAGAAATCCAAGTTTTTGTACCAAGGCCTTTTTCATCAATTAAGTGTCCTGTATTAAATCTGTTTAAATTAAATCCAGCATTTAAATCATGAACTCTNTCTTGGGCAATTGTATGAGCAAATGTCCAACCTGAAACTGGTGTGGCTTTGAAACCACCGTAGCACCAACCGCAATTTAAATATAATCCTTCTATGTGTGTCTTATCAATTATAGGTGATCCATCCATTGACATATCCATAATTCCACCCCAAGTTCTTAACATTTTAAGCTTACTTAAAAACGGAAGCATAGCTATTCCTTCTGTNAGGACATGTTGCAAAGTTGGTAAATTCCCTCTTTGAGCATAACTATTATAACCATCTAAATCTCCACCCATTACCATCTCGCCTTTGTCAGATTGGCTGCAATAAAAATGTCCTGCACCAAAAGTTACAACGTGATCAAGTATTGGTTTAATTGGTTCAGATACGCAAGCCTGTAATAAATGAGTTTCTAAAGGCAATGTCATATTTAACATCTCTGCTAAAACTGAAGTACTTCCAGCTACACATAGTCCAACTTTTTTAGCTTTTATGTTTCCTCTGGAAGTTTGTATTCCTTTTATTTTTCCATTAACAACATCAAATCCAGTTACCTCGCAATGTTGAATTATATCAACTCCCATGGAATCAGCTTGCCTTGCGTATCCCCAAGCAACCGCATCGTGTCTTGCAGTTCCTCCACTTGGTTGCATTAGACCACCAAAAATTGGAAATCTAACGTTTTCAGAAAAATCTAATATAGGAACCATTTTTTTTATTTCTTCTCTTCCTAAGAGCACTGCATCAATTCCATTTAATTTCATGGAATTTCCTCTTCGAGCATATGCATTCATTTGAGCATCGGAATGAGCTAAATTAATAATACCTCTTGGTGAAAACATCACATTAAAGTTGAGCTCTTGGCTCATATTTCTCCATAACTCCATCCCTTTTTCATAGAAAAGGCCATTTTCATCATGCATATAATTTGATCTTAGTATTGTTGTATTTCTACCTACGTTACCTCCGCCAATCCAACCCTTCTCTACTATCGCAACATTAGTAATGTTATGTTCTTTAGCTAGGTAATATGCTGTAGCCAAACCATGGCCACCGCCACCAATTATAACGACATCATATTCCTCTTTAGGATTTGGGTCTTTCCAGGCAACTTCCCAATCTTTATGACCCTTCAAGGCATTCTTAAATAAACTAAATACTGAGTATTTTTGCATGCTAAAATTTTATAGCAATAAGTATAATTAGTTCTTTATTTTTTTTATATATATTTTTTAGAACTTTCAAAATTCAAAAAAAAGAGATACTAATCCAGCTTCAAATGGTTTTAGAGGGTATAAAAAGCCATTATTTATGAGAAAAGTAAAATCAGATATTGAAATTGCCAGAGCGGCAAAAATGAAACCCATTCAAGAAATTCTTGATGGCATAAATGTCCCAGATAAACCAGAGGCCTATAGTCCAATTGGAAGATATATGGCGAAAATTAAATCTGATTATTTGGAAAAACTTAAGGATAAAAAGAATGGAAAATTAATTTTGGTTACAGCAATAACGCCAACTCCAGCTGGTGAAGGAAAAACAACAACCTCAGTTGGTCTTTGCGATGGTTTAAACAAAATTGGTAAAAAATCTATAGTATGCCTTAGAGAACCTAGCTTAGGTCCGTCGTTTGGAATGAAAGGTGGGGCTGCGGGTGGTGGTTATGCACAGGTAGTTCCTATGGAACAAATAAATTTACATTTTACAGGAGATTTTCACGCCATTACTTCCGCACACAATTTACTCTCAGCATTAATAGATAACCATATTTATTGGGGTAATAAATTAAATATAGATGTAAGAAGAATTGTATGGAAGAGAGCAATAGATATGAATGATAGATCATTAAGATCTATTGTTGTTGATCTTGGGGGAATTGCAAATGGATATCCTAGACAAGATGGTTTTGACATATCTGTAGCTTCTGAAATTATGGCAATCTTTTGCTTATCAAAAGATTTAAAAGATTTAGAAAAAAGAATTGGAAATATTACTATTGGTTACACGAGAGATAAGAAACCGATTTACGCGAAAGATCTTAAAGCAGAAGGGCCGATGACAGTTCTTTTAAAAGATGCAATCAGACCAAATATTACCCAAACTTTAGAAAATAATCCTGCAATTATTCATGGAGGTCCATTTGCAAATATTGCTCATGGATGTAATTCGGTAATTGCTACAAAGGCAGCACTAAAATTGTCAGATTATGTAATTACAGAAGCTGGATTTGGAGCAGACCTTGGTGCTGAAAAATTTATAGACATTAAATGTAGAAAATCTGGTCTTAAACCAGATTGTGTTGTCATAGTCGCAACAATAAGAGCTCTTAAGATGCATGGTGGTGTAAAAAAAGATGAATTAAAAAAAGAGAACTTAGATGCTCTAAAAAAAGGTTTAACTAATTTGGAAAGACATATAAATAATACTAGAAAGTTTGGAGTACCGGTGGCAGTTGCTGTAAATCACTTTGCTACAGATTCAAATAAAGAGGTAAATTTTCTAATAGATTTTTGTAAAAATTTCGGTGTTGAAATATCGTTGTGTACCCATTGGTCAGATGGAGGAAATGGTACAAAAGATCTTGCTAGCACTGTTGTTAAAATTTGCAATAAGAGTAAAAATACTTTTAGGTTTTTATATGAGGATAAGCTTCCTTTATTTAAGAAAATCGAAAAAATTGGTCAAGAAATT
>FUFK010016939.1_pt1 | contig 11573 bp, 8 predicted proteins | sample 1021851 | NCBI WGS metagenome assembly FUFK01 (sample SAMEA51879418, study PRJEB19060) | metagenome
TAAAGAATATAACTGGAAATGTAGCTAGTGATGCAGATTTAATAAAGTATGGAAATTTAAATGACAAAGATTTTTTAAGAAAAATTTTAGAAATTTTTAATCAAAAAAGAGAGGAGAAAATTAAGTTAATTGGTGCTGAACAATATCAAGACTTAGAAAACAAATCCAAGAGTTAGAAATTAAACAAATGACTACGCCACTCACAACAGACAAAGAGCGTGCATTAGTCGAAGAAATTTCATCTTTACAAAACAAAATAAAACAGCATGACGAGCTTATTGAAACAGATACAGAAGTTTTGGATGCTAGAGATACATTCAGGGAAGCTGAGAATAAACGCCGAGAATTAAGTAAATCTATGCAGAAAAGCAGGCAAGAAGCACAATCTGCCCATCATTCTATGAAGGATTCATTAAGACTAAATCGTTCAACTCGTAGAAAAGCAGATGCAGCGCAACGTGCTTTTGTTAAAGCTAAAGAGAAAGCAGATATTGTTCACAANGAATACATTGAATATCTAAGAGGAATGCAGGAAATAGATCGTATGACTGCTTCACAAGGTAAATCGGGTTCCGTGGCAGATCAGAAAGCTAGTGCAGCAAGTGCAGAAGATCTTTTCGCTAAGTTTTTGGCCGGTGAGAAGTTATCNACAGAGCAGTTAATGATTATTCAAAAAGCAGGAATGCTTTAATCTTAATCTAAATTTTTTAACCACCTTTTGCATTTGATATAAATGAATAGTCCGATATGGATTCCCTCAAATGAAAAAATAAAGAATTCTTTAATGTATAAATTCATGAAAGAATGTTCTGAGGATTTTGATTCATATTTTGATTTACATTCGTGGTCCATAAATAATCTAGAAGATTTTTGGGCTAATTTCTGGAGATTCTCTGATATTAAATATTCTAAAAATTATAATTCAGTATTGGAAAATCCAGTGATGCCNGGTGCTAAATGGTTTTCAGGTTCNGAATTAAATTACGCTCAAAATTTACTCAAGGGAGATCCCGATCAAATTGCAATTATATCTATTGGCGAAAATATTTCTCCTAAAACATTAACATTTAAAGAATTAAATCACAGAGTATCTTCTGTTCAAAAGGGATTATCTAANTTAGGAGTTAAGAAAGGAACTATTGTGGCAGGTTTTGTGCCTAATTGCGCTGAAACAGTCATATCAATGCTTGCAGTCTCTTCATTAGGAGGAGTATGGACTTCTTGTTCACCTGATTTTGGTGCAAATGGGGTTGTAGACAGGTTCGGACAGGTAAATCCTCATATTTTGATTACTTCAAACGGCTACAGTTACAATGGTAAACTATTCAAACTTGAAGAAAAAGTTAATGGAGTTTTAGAGTCAATTGANAGTATACGGCACATCGTTGAAATAGAATATGTTGATATCAAATCAAATTTTAATCACGATTCGATAATTNCATTTGGCGATATTCTAAACGACGAGCAAACACAACCAACATTTGANCAGTTGCCNTTTGATCACCCACTGTTCATAATGTATTCCTCAGGCACAACAGGTCCCCCTAAATCTATAGTTCACAGCGCAGGCGGTACACTAATTCAGCATATGAAAGAGCACCAACTTCATTGTGACATTAAGTCTGGCAAATCGACAATGTTCTGGTTTACCACTTGTGGTTGGATGATGTGGAATTGGCTAGTCTCAGGCCTTTCTTCTGGTTCAACTATTGTTCTTTATGATGGAAGCCCTAGCTACCCTGGTCTTGAAAGATTATGGAAAATGGTCGACGATTTTAATATAACACATTTTGGCACAAGTCCTAAATTTTTAAGTGCTTGTGATTCAGCTAATATCTTACCTAAAAAATTTTGTAAATTTGACAGTCTTGAATCCATACTTTCCACGGGTTCTCCTTTGGTTGAAGAGCAATTTGACTGGATTTATGATAACATCAAAACTGACATTCAACTTTCCTCCATTTCAGGAGGTACCGACATAATTGGGTGTTTCTTAGCAGGATCCCCGATTATTCCAGTCTACAGAGGGGAATTACAATGTCCACAACTTGGAATGTCAGTTGAATCATGGAACGATGACGGAAAGCCAGTAATAGGAGAGAGTGGAGAATTAGTTTGTACAAAGCCATTCCCTTCAATGCCCATTAAATTTTGGAATGATTCAGATGGTTCTAAGTATCATTCAGCTTATTTTGATGAATATGATGGAGTTTGGACTCATGGAGATTATTTGGAAATGACCGAGAACGGTGGTGCTATTATTTATGGAAGAAGTGATACGACTCTTAATCCTGGTGGGGTAAGAATTGGAACTGCTGAAATTTATCGCTCAATTGAAAACTTTGAAGGAATAATCGATTCGGTTGTCATAGGAAAGCCGGAGGGTTCTGATGTATCCATTGTTTTATGCGTTAAATTATCAGAAAAAAGCATTATTACAGATGAATTAAAAGAAAAAATAAAGCTTCAAATTCGAAAATCAACAACACCTCGCCATGTTCCAAATTATATATTTCAAGTCTTAGATATTCCGTATACAATTAGTGGAAAGAAAGTAGAAAAGGCAGTTTTACATTCAGTATTAGGAAAAAAAGTTAAAAATAAAGATGCATTAATTAACCCTGAATCTTTAAAAGAATATTCAAATTTACCCTTCTAAAAGCTTTAAATGGAACACTTCTACCAAAATATGAAATCTCAATTTGTGCTACTACTTTTTGTTACTTCAATTGTGGCAAATCATGTTGATTTAGAGCCCTATCATTCAGATGATGTAGTAATTGAGATTGAAGATAGTGTTTGTGGTCCACATTCTTTTTCAAATAATGTCAAAGCAGCTTTTTTGAAAGAGATTAACAGGAATTATTTGAATTCGGAATTGTACAAATTAAAGGATTGGATTATAATATTAGGAGATAATTATTGTAACGAAGACTTACCTAATTTATTCGATTTATCAAGTTTAGATGACTATCATTCAATGAGATTTATAAATGGTGGGTGGCTTGTTAATTTTAACTCAGGAGAACTGGCGTACTCAGTTTTAAATGATTGGGAAAAGACTGGAAAATTATGGGGCTTTTATCCTGAAATGGGTAAAAAAAGTGTTTTGAGATACGAGCCTAACGATCCTTTTTATATTTCAGGTGACCAATGGTATCTACATAATTATGGCCAAAAAAATGGCACTTCAGGAGTTGATATTAATCCACAAAGTGCTTGGGATAATTACGATGGAAACGGTATTTATATTGGAATTATTGATGATGGATTAGACTACAACAATCCGGACTTGTCGCCTAATTTTGTTAGTTCCTACAGTTATGACTATTGTGATGATGATACCGATGTTATGCCTTCTGATTCAAATAATGATACCGAGTTAGATTGGCATGGTACAGCGGTTGCAGGTATCGTTTCCGCCAAAGGAAACAACAGTGTTGGAATTTCTGGTATATCTTACAATTCAGAAATAGTAGGAATCAGATTAATTGCAGATAAATGCAATTCAGAATTTTCATTAGATGAGTCAGAGGCACTAGCGCTAACTCACAGAATAGAAGACATTGATATATATGTTAATAGTTGGGGCCCATCTGATGATGGTATTACTTTAGGGCACATAGGCCCTCTTGCTATTTCAGCACTAGAGCAAGGAGTTACTGAAGGGCGAGATGGTCTCGGTTCAGTTTATGTTTGGGCAGCCGGCAATGGGCATCTGAATCAAGATAATTCGAATAAAGACGCTTATGCAAACAGCAGATATACCATAGCAGCTGGAGCAATTAACTGGAAGGGGGAAAGAACCGATTATTCAGAGTCTGGGTCTAATGTGATGCTTGTGGCTCCTTCAAGTAACAATACTTNTCCATCAAATTCAGCAATTTTTTCAACTGACATATCGGGAACAAATGGTAACTCCAGTACAGATTATTTGGAGTTTATGAATGGAACATCAGCATCTGCACCAATGGTTGCCGGTGTTATTGGATTAATGTTAGAGGCTGAACCAGAGTTGACTTGGCGAGATATTCANCACATTTTANTTCGCACTTCTCAAAAAATCGACCATTCTGATGAGGGTTGGTTCAAAACTTATGAAGGACGTGATTTCAATCACAATTATGGTTATGGTTTAGTTGATGCNACTAGGGCAGTTAATCTAGCTAAAAACTGGAAAAACATAACTTCTGAGATTGATTTTACAGATATGAGTTACAATGCAGGTATAGTTGATGTTAATAAGTTTATTTTTGATGCAAATGACCTAGGCCGAACTTCAGAGATATATGTCAATAAAAGTATGAATATAGAAACAGTTGAAGTCGAAGTTAATATTTCACATGCATATAGAGGAGACCTGAATGTATTTTTAGAATCGCCTAACGGCATAGTTTCCGAGCTTGTAAGGCAAAGTAAAGACAACGGCTCCAATTACTACAATTGGAAGTTTACATCACTAGTTCATTGGGATGAAAATTCATTTGGTTTATGGAAGTTAAAAGTAAATGATACTGATGCAGGAACTGCAGGAACTTGGAATAATTGGAATATGACATTCTACGGATATCCTGAGAAAGATTCAGATTCAGATGGACTTCCTGACTATGCTGAAAGTGTTATTGGGACTGGTCCGAACAATCCAGACTGGGATAATGACGGATTACTAGATGGTGAAGAGTATTACGGTTGGTCAGATTTACAAGGTAATTTTCACTATACAGATTTGAAAGATTTTGATTCTGATGACGATGACGTTAACGACTGGTATGAAGGAAGAGAAGACAACATAACACGTTCAATTACAGATCCAAACAATAATGATACTGACGGAGACGGAATCTTAGATGGATGTGAAATATACGGTTTAGATGATTGTGACAATTTTATTACAAATCCATTGTCTGTAGATACAGACGGTGACGGCATCAGTGATTACGATGAAATTTTCGCTAATTTACTGGAGCCATCAAAGTATAGAAGCGACCCTACCAAATTAGATACAGATTCAGATGGAATGCCAGACCCTTATGAAATAGCTAATGGTTTTCATCCAAAGATTCAGGCAGATGGTTCTCAAGATTCGGACTGCGATGGAGTTCTAGTGAAAGTTCAAGGGTTAGATTGTATTTTACTAAATGAGAATTCTCNGAGATTCACTAATTTACAAGAGTATCTCCGCGGAACAGATCCCAACAGTCAGGACTCAGACTCAGATGGGATGCCAGATGGATGGGAGTTTTATTCTGGACTGAATCCAGTAGTTCAGGACTCTCACTTAGATTTGGATAATGATACAATTTCTAACATGCATGAGTATGACAATTTTTTGATTGATAGTGTAATTTTTTCACAGACAAATCCTGAGCTAAGGGCTTACTGGAGATTTGATACTTTTGATACTGTATTTGCCATTGATTCTACTCTAAATTCTAATTTTGCTCTAATGGCTAATGGACCAATTAAAGGCCCTGCAAAGTTTACTAATGGAATATATTGTGACGGAGAGTCTTCCCACTTAAGTATGGATTCTATCAAGAATACTAAGTTTACTGAATATACTGTTCAATCGTGGGTAAAGTTAACTAACTATACTACTTTTGGCACTATCTTTGGCACAGCCACTGATGGTAGAACTTGGCTTGGTATTGACTCTGAAGGTTTCATTCAATTTAGAGTCTTTGCTGGAAATAAACTTTATTCAACACCACTAGAAAATGATACNAAAGCTGTTTTGGATGTGTGGTATCATGTGGCAGCAACTTACAGTGAAACAGAAAATTCGTTACGTCTTTATGTAAATGGAACTTTAGCAACTAACGCTACAATTTCACCNTCNCANTCAATAAAGACTACNGGTTCTAAAAATTATATTTGCCGAGGTCAAAATGGGGATTATCTTAACGGAACCGTTGATAATATNGCAGTATGGGAAAGGTCTTTTTCTGAGGACGAAATTAGATATTTCTATGAAAGGCCCCTTGGGATAGGCAACTATTTTAATTTTAGAGTCGACGATGGCATAAGATACACTAATGCAAATTCTACAGACACGGATGGAGATGGCCTTTCAGATCGAGAAGAATTTTATTTCGGAGTTGATGGATATTTGACTGATCCTACTAATATTGATACTGACGGAGATGGACTAAATGACTATTTGGAATGGTTTGTTTACGGTACAGACCCAACAACCAACGATACAGATTCAGATAATTTCACAGACGATATTGATGTCTTTCCTTTTGATTCGACTGAGTGGATAGACACGGATGGAGATGGTGTAGGAGATAACTTAGATTATTTTCCTTTTGATTTTAATGAGAGTCAAGATTCTGATTTGGATGGATTAGGTAATAAACTTGAAATTCTGATGCAAACGGATCCCTTCTCGAATGATACTGACGGCGATGGTAGCATTGATTCGATAGATATATTCCCATTAAACAGTTCAGAATATTTAGATTCGGACGGAGATGGTTATGGTGATAATTCTGATAAATGCCCTAATAATGAAAATGATTATTTAGACTCAGATAACGATGGATATTGTGATAATTCAGATGCATTTCCATTGAATCCAAATGAGTACTTAGATTCTGATAGCGATGGTTATGGNGATAATTCTGATAAATATCCAAATGATGCTTCAAAGTATTCAGATCCAGTTCAGAATATCGAAAACACNGATCCGCTAGGTGAAGGTACTTTAGACATGGCATTGCCTTTTATTGTTTTAATTGGAACCGTTTACTTTATATTTAAATTTTTCAGAAAGTAGTCTATAATTTCTCTTCAACTCTATCAGTGATAATTTTTAATCTTTTATCACAATCTGATAATAATTTATTTAGCCTAGATTTAGTATGATTAATATAATCTTCATCCTCTATACTATTCAAATTTATCCTTACATTATAGGCTGCAGCTCTTGCCCCTGCTATAGACATGTGTGCTCCAGATCCAACATCACTAGCCATACTGTCATCCATTAATTTTGAAATATCATCACAAATATTCAAAGCTTTGTAACAGTATTCGACAGTTTCAAGAGGAACTTCAGTGGCAGCTTTGTATCCCTCTTGCATTTTTTTATTACGAGTTTCTTTTTCCGAATCGGTATCGTTTGGCATCCTCATTGCTTTGATTACTTTGTCAAAGGCATTCGAGTCTCCATCGATTGCATTTACTAAGAATTGCTTAATTTCTTGCCCTTCTTCTGCAATACGATTCAATTCTTCAGCTTTGTCTTCGAATCCTTTCATAGAAATACATAAATTTGCCACCATCGTACCAAGTGCAACTCCAAGCGAGCCTGAAGCTGCAGCAACTGAGCCACCTCCTGGAGCAGCTGAATCTCGCGATACTTCATCAATAAGATCATAAGTGAATCGATTTGCTAATTCGCCTTCGCTTTTTGGCATTCCTAGAATTTTTTCAGATGGATTGAAATCACTAACATCAGATAGTCCTAGGCTCTGAATAGCTACTTTTACAATATCCATTGGCGGCATCCCAGACGATTTGCCCATTTTTCTAAGATAATACTTACCGGCCTCCTCAATGGCTTGGTATGGAATAAGTCCAACAATTTCAGAACCAGTAACCTTCAGTCCTCTTTTTTCAGCTTCTTCACAAGCAGCGTCATATATTTCGTAAATAGAACTAATTTTGTAATTAGTTAAATTCATACTTATTTGAGCTCTATTATATTCAGGTATAACCCATCCTAATCCCTTAACATGTGTAAATCTTCCGTCTTTGTAGACTGGTTTACCGATCAGATTTTCAGGGTCTAATCCCAAAGATTTATACCTTGCTCTAAAATCTCTGCCAGTGTCCTGATANTGTTTTTCTATCTCTTCAAGGCTCTTAGCTATGAAATTTGAATTTCCATCAGGGTAATAATTTTCTCCGAAGTNTACTACATCACCTTTATAGTAGAAATTATCTNTTTGATTAATACGTTTCCATCTTCCTCTCTCGCGAAGTTCGTATGCTATTTCGTTAGCATATGTTCGATCGGTAGTGTTTAGATTAATATTATAGGCTATCAAAAATTCCCTAGCGCCAATGGCAGTAGCACCAGCTTTCACATTTAGTTTACTTGGCCCATAATCTGGTTTCCAATTTTNGTCTTTGAATTTCTCTGCTAAACCTTCGTATTCCCCACTNCTTACATTAGCTAANTTTTGTCGTTCTTTTTTTGTNGCTGAAGATTCGTACAAATAAACTGGAATGTTAAGATTATTTCCAACAAGCTCNCCTAATTCTTTTGATATNTTAACACATTCTTCCATAGTTGTATTTGATACGGGAATGAATGGACAAACATCTGTAGCACCCATTCTCGGATGAGCACCAGTGTGTTGGCTCATATCGATTAGTTCTGCAGCCTTTCTTATTCCTTTGAAAGCGGCGTTCNCAGCGTGNTTACTTTCAACAATGAATGTAACAACGGNNCGATTTGTGTCAGCCCCCATGTCAACATCTAAAATTTCAACAGTATCTACGGTTTTAATTTCTGAACATATACTATCTATTACTGCCCTATCTTTTCCTTCTGAAAAATTTGGTACGCATTCTACAATCTTAGCNTTAGTCATTTTAGAAACTACCAAGTCTTTNGATAATAAAATTTTTGTCCATTGTTGCTAGGAAAAAACCCAACCGCGGCCCTCTGTCTTTGTCAAGAATAGCATTGTAAACTACCTTGAAGAATTTTTTAGCAGGTATTTCACTTTCCTCTTGCAGTTCATAGAAGGAATTGTGGATAATTTCAGGTGTCCATTCAATTTCCTTGAATTTATCGCTCAAGAGTTTTGCACAAAGGGTTTCAGTTTCATCAAAATTGAGATCAGGCTTTTCTTTCTGTATTTCAAACACGACGCTTTCAGGAGCGTAATTTTTAATCCATTGTTTTATGCAATCTACTCTTCCAATTAACTTATCTTTATCGATTTCATCAGCTTCTCCAGTTCTCTTAAGAGCTTCAATAATTTCATTTATGTTAGTTTTAGACTGAGATAGTGTAACAAGATGTTTGTAAGGTAAAAGATTTGGTTTTTCAATAGNAATTTTGCCGATTTGACTCAATTCAAATGCTCTTTTTTCATTTTCTTCCATTTTACCATCATGGTAATCTTGCTCAGCTTGGTCATATCTATCAACCATATTCAATAATCCTAGCCCAGGGTCGAAATCAATGTGTCTATTTGGTTGAGGTTTCATTACAATCCATCTGATTACTTCTGGTGGAGCCATGGTTAGCATATCTTCTGCAGATATTGCTAATCCTGTTGATGAGTGCATTACACCTTTACCTTTTAGATGAATCCACTCATATACTAAGTCGAGAGGTGTTTTAGATTGTAATATTTTTTCAGAAAGTTGCTTACCCGTATCATAACTCCCACCCTTTGTTGCGTGATCTTTTCCAAATGCTTCAAATGTAACATTTANTATTTTCCANTTTGCAGGCCAATCTAATCTCCANGGTAATTTTCCTTCACCTTTAGACATATCATTTGTTACTTTTTCTCCGTTTTTATTCAAAAATGTAACATTAGGCCAATCAAGANTTACTACTTCACCATCTGTCAGAGTACCGTCATTATCGAGGAAAGTCCATGGAAACCATTTTTTTGGCAATTGTCTACCGGATACTTTTTCTAAAATATTCCGAGTTTCCTCTCTGTTATCAATAAATTTTTTTGTACATTCTGTAAATTTCCCTTGCTTATAAGACATGTAGTTTTCAACAACTTCTGGAAAAACACCCACTGACTCCAAAGACTTGAAGAAAGGTTTGAGGAAATATTGATCATACGTCCCATTGCCATCGGGAGCTGGTATCTCTGCTAGAGGCATACCTACATATTTTTCATAAATATTTGGATCTAAAAANGGATAAACTTTGCGCAGAGGNTCTGCGTTATCNGCAATGTAAATNAGTTTAGCATTTCCTCCTTTGTCATTGACGGCTCTTACAATTGCGTCAGCAGTTAATATCTCCCTCATGCTACCAAGGTGAATCGGTCCAGATGGAGTTATTCCTGAGGAGATAACATGTTCATTACTTTCTTCTAGTAACTTTTCGGCAACTACGTCAGCCCAGTGCATTAATTTATTCTCTTACCGGCCTTGCACGAACAAGAGCTCTTAATGGAATATCNTTGATTTCGTCATCTGCTTTTTTATTTATCAACACAGTAACCAGAACAGGAGTCCCCCCTTCTTTCTTAACATAATCAATTGCTTCTGTTGCAGTTCCTCCTGAGCTAACTACGTCATCTACAATAACAACGTGCTTATCTTTAAGTCCAGCGTAGTTAGAGGCAAGATTGGTTTCATTTCCTTCACCCCTACTAGGCCTTATCATACCGAAATCTAATCCTAAAATGTTGGATANAATTGTGGCTAATGGAACNCCATTATTGGTTAATCCTGCAACCATGTCCAAATCAAATTGTCTATTNTCTTGTTCCTCAAGTATTACATCNGCCATTACCTCAGCAATNGCNTGNATTCNCATTCCCGAGACTCCTATGGTTCTCCACCCAACTTTAACGTCTGCAGGAATAGTTTCATTAAAATTATCAGATGCTTGTTTGGCCAGTAGCCACTCAACAGTTGCTTGAGACAAATGCATCTCTTGACAAATTTCTCTAGTCGAGTGTCCTTTACTCTTTAGTTCCTTAGCTTTTGCAGACATCTTCTCTACAGACATAGANTTACCTCTATTCTTTTGTATATAAGATTTCCTACAAATTTAAAATATTAAATCTTAAATACAATACTCTTGTGCAAACGAATACACATGGCACTGTGGCAAGGAAAATCTAAAAGAAAATCTACAGGAGGAAGGCTTTCTCCGCACAGCAGTAAGAAGAGATCAGAAATAGGTCGTGAGCTGCAACAAGCTAAAGTTGGTAATTTTACCAAAAAAGTTGCTAGANCAAGNGGTGGAGGTAGAAAAGATAGACTTTTGAAAAGTGANTCAGTATCTCTTACAGATCCTAAATCAGGCAAAACTGCAGTCTCAAAAATACTTGAAGTTGTCGAAAACAGTGCGAATCCTAACTANGTGAGGCAGAATATTATCACTAAAGGGTCCATAATTTCCACAGAAAAAGGTAATGCTAAAGTAACATCAAGACCTGGGCAGCATGGAATGGTTAACGCAGTTCTAATGAACGACTGATGTCTTCAAAAAAACCTATAGTGATTTATCCGGAATATTTNGATNTAAGACTAAANAGATCGGAAGGTCGNAAAGTTCCTGNGTCTGAAGCAGTTAAATCTCCAAACATAGATGAGTTATCCATTATCCTATCTAAGTTAGGTTGTGATTTTTCGATTAGTGAAAGCCGTCATCCAAGTAATTGGGCTAGCTCAAAAGGATGCTTGAAAGTTAATGCACAATTCAGCAAAACCCAGTTGCTTCATAAATTAGGTGCNGGACTTAAAGAATTAAGAANAACNAATTAATTACCAAGGTTCGTTTTTAACNCCAATNTTGTAACCANTNNNNTTTACACNTNTTTTATCCAAATAATCTTTTGTTTGAAACA
>FUFK010057410.1_pt1 | contig 11572 bp, 10 predicted proteins | sample 1021851 | NCBI WGS metagenome assembly FUFK01 (sample SAMEA51879418, study PRJEB19060) | metagenome
TCTAAGCAGTGGGCCGCAGGTTCGAATCCTGCAGGAAGCGTATCATTTTGATACTGTAATAATCAAACATAAGATTATGTGAGCAGTGATTTGATTAGATAATAAAAATGAAAATATTTAAGAAATTATTATCATCCGAAAATAGAATTAATGTAGGGCAGAATTGTTTCTATTTGGGTTCTTTTTTCTTGGCTTCAGCTCTTCCAATTAGCGGCATTTTTTATTTGATTGCATTGATAATTTCTATATTAAATTCAAGTTTCAGTATTTTTAGGAACTATTGGAATTTATCCTTATTGATGATTGGGTGCTTATTTTTTATAAGTCATTATAATTTTTATTTTTTTAATCAAGATGAATTACTTTCAGAATTCAGTAAATCTGATTCATTTTTAAACTTATTTAATTGGATACCTTTATTCTTGATATTCTTTTATTTTAAGATTTATTTAAAAAGCATAAAACAAAGAGAAATATTCGCAAAATTTCTTATTTCTGGAACTATCCCAGTCCTTTTAAGTTGTTTACTTCAAAAGTGGTTTAAAGTTTATGGTCCTCTAAAAACCCTAGGAGGATTAATTATTTGGTTTAATAAGCCTTTACAAGAGAATCTTGGAGTATCAGGTTTATTTAGTAATGCAAATTATACAGGGTTTTGGCTATCAATAGTTTTTCCTCTTTTAATCTATCTAATCTTTATTAGAAAAAGAAATCCCATAGATATTAAAAGNATTNTTTTAGTGTTTATNTTANTAGTTACTTTGAATTTTATAATTTCCACCTATTCAAGAAATGCATTACTCGCAGTTTTCACTTCATTCACATTTGTTTTTGGAATAAAGAGCTTATTTATACTCTTATTTTGTTTATCTCTAATATTGAGTTTAAGTAATTTAATTTCAATTTTCGTACCATTTTTAAATTTCAACTTATCAAATTTNCCTTTAAATAATTTATTTCAAAAATTATATTTCAATTCATTTAATCTAAATCAATATATTAGGTTTAGTTTATGGGCAGATATTCTTAAACTAATAGTAAACAAGCCTTTATTTGGTTACGGAGCAACAACTTTNCCAATTATTTATCNTGCTTTTAATCCAATTACATATAGAGCAGAACAACATACTCATAATATAGTTCTTCAAATTGCTTATGATTATGGCATCCCGACAGCAATAGCAATAACTCTTTTTATCACTTTTTTATTCTATAAAACATTTATAACCATTAAAAAATCAAACACTAATGAGAGAGAACAATTTTTCAACAAATGTTGGTTATCCTGTTTTTTAGTTGCCATTATTCATCATTTAAGTGATATAACTTATTTTGATGGAAAAATCAGTATATTAATATGGATTTTCATTACAGGCTCAAATTGCATTAACGAAAATGAAAATAAAAAACAAATACTAACATGAAAATTAGGTTCTTTTTAAAAGAGTTATTAATACTTTTTTGAAAAATTTTATTAGAGATAAGCTACTATAATATTATTAAAAGAAGAAGATATCCTAAAACTAATTATCTCTAGAAATTTATTGTTAACTTATGAAAGTAAAAAATATATGTTGTATTGGAGCAGGATATGTTGGTGGACCAACCATGGCAGTGATAGCTAAACATTGCCCAGATATTCAAGTAAATGTGGTTGATATAAATAAAGAGAGAATTAAAAGATGGAATGATAATGATTTTACAAATTTACCAATTTATGAACCAGGACTTGAAGAAATAATAAAAAAATGTAGGGGTAAAAATTTACATTTTTCAACCGAGATGCCTCAAAAGATAAAAGATGCGGATCTTATTTTTATATCGGTTAATACCCCTACAAAAACCAAAGGCATGGGAGCTGGCCAAGCAATAGATTTAAAATATGTAGAGGAATCCTCTAGACAGATTGCAAAACATGCCAATAAGTTCACTATAGTTGTTGAAAAAAGTACCTTACCTGTAAAAACTGCTCAAACAATAAAGGAAATACTTAATTCGTCAACTAGAAATAAAGAGGATCCCAAAAAAGAAGTTAGGTTTTCAGTGTTATCAAACCCCGAATTCTTAGCTGAAGGATCAGCGATTATTGATTTAGAAAATCCTGATAGGATATTAATAGGTGGCGATGACGATAAAGCAATAAAAGCACTTGTCGATATTTATGCTAATTGGGTTAATAAAAATAAAGTTTTGACAACTGATTTATGGAGTTCCGAATTATCAAAATTAATTGCGAATGCATTCTTAGCTCAGAGAATTAGTTCAATAAATACTATTTCTGCCTTATGCGAAGCCACTGGTGCTCATATTAAAGATGTAGCTTTGGCAGTTGGGATGGATAAAAGAATAGGTAAATACTTTTTAAATAGCGGACCAGGTTTTGGTGGCAGCTGTTTTAAAAAAGACATATCAAATTTGGTCTATATTAGTAATCATTACAATCTTTTTGAAGTTGCTAATTATTGGCAAAAAGTCCTTGATATAAATACTTGGCAGCAAAGAAGATTTATTAATTTAATTATTAATAAGATGTTTGGCACTATATCTTCTAAAAAAATTGCAATATTAGGTTTTTCATTTAAAGCAAATACAAATGATACTAGAGAATCACCTGCTATTTACATTTGTAAAAAACTAATTGAAGAGGGAGCAATATTAAATATTTATGACCCAAAAGTAAAATTTCAACAGATGTCTAAAGATCTTAAAAATAATGATTCAGAAATTAATAATGATAAGAAATGGCACTACTCAAATGAGGTTTATGATACATTTATAGATGCCGATGCTGCAATATTCTTAACAGAGTGGGATGAATTCCTAAACTTAAATTGGCAAAAAATTTCAAAGGCTATGCGTCAACCTGCTTTTATTTTCGATACTCGGTCAATAGTTAATATTCAAGAAGTAAAAGAGAGCAACTTAAAAATATGGCAAGTTGGCTATGGGCATCAACTTTAAAAATTAATTAAGTTTATTAGCATGAAAAAAACATTCTTAATTACTGGAGCCGCAGGTTTTATTGGATTTCATTTATGCAAAAGATTAATTAAAGAGAATTTTAAAATAGTGGCTATAGATAATTTAAATCCTTACTACAGCATTCACCTTAAAAAAGCTCGAATGGAAGAAATATTTAAACAAGGTGGTGATATATCTTTTATTGATGGCGATATAGAAGACATGGAATTTCTAGAGAGAATTTTCAATGAACATAAGCCTGAAATAGTTTTTAATTTAGCAGCTCAAGCTGGAGTAAGATATTCTATTTCTGACCCTATACCTTTTTTAAAAACAAACGTAATTGGATTTGGAAATATTTTAGAGGTTTGTAGAAAAAATGATATAGAACACCTTATATATGCAAGCAGTAGCTCTGTTTATGGTGGTAATAAAAACTTACCATACACAGAAGATAGTAGCGTTGATCATCCAGTAAGTTTATATGCAGCAACAAAAAAATCAAATGAATTAATGGCTCATACTTATAGTCATTTATATTCGCTTCCTTCAACTGGTTTGAGATTTTTTACAGTTTATGGACCATGGGGAAGACCTGATATGTCATATTTTTTATTTGCAAAAGCAATCTTAGAAAAAAAATCTATAGATATTTACAATTATGGTGATATGAATAGAGATTTTACATATATAGATGACATTATTGAAAGCCTATTTAGATTAATAGATAAGATTCCGAAACCAGACAAGGAATTTGATGCTGAAAATCCAACAGCAAGCTCTAGCTGGGCTCCTCATAGAATTTTTAATATTGGTAATTCTAATAAAGTAAAACTTATTGACTTTATCAATATAATTGAGAAAGAAATTGGAATTAAAGCTATCAAAAATTTCTTACCCATGCAAATGGGTGATGTTCATTCAACTCTCGCCGATACATCATTACTCGAAAAATATATTAATTTTAAACCTCAAACATCTTTAGATTTTGGAATAAAAAAATTTATAGAATGGTATAAATTTTTTTATGGTAAATAAATAATTTTAAAAATGATTTTATAATTTCTTTTTATAAATCATTGCATCTCCACTCCCTTTCCCAATAAAAGTTCGAAACAAATATTTTAAATAAGCTATTTGATTAATATTTATCATCATCTTATTATCAGATTCAGCGAGCAATTCTGGATTAGACATATCTATTTTATTTATCTGAGATAAACCTGTTATCCCAGGCTTAAAACGATATAAGTTATATTTATCTCTTGCTTTGATCAAATCTTTTTGAATAGGTAGATTTGGCCTTGGACCAACTAAGCTCATTTCTCCTTTTAAAACATTAATTAGTTGAGGTAATTCATCTAATTTAAATTTCCTGAGAATCTTACCGGTATAACTTACATAACTAGAATTTATTTTGTGTGAAGCTAAAGATGGGGTTCCTATTTTCATAGTGCGAAACTTTAATAAATAAAATATTTTTTTATTTTTACCAACTCTTTTCTGTATAAATAATGGAGATCCAATATCCAATAAAATAACAATATAAATCAACAACAGTAAAGGCAATAAAAAAATGAGCAAAGCAAATGATAAAAAATAATCATAAATGTAAATCATTTTAAATATTTTATTAATCGCTAATATTTTTAGAATCAATTAGGACTATATAAGAGGTCCAGAAAACCAATATGAAAACTGAAAATAGATATCTAAATAAATTGCTATTTTTTATTGGATTAGTATTTATTTCAAAAGGTAATGGTGATTGAATTTTTTTATATTTTCTAAGATTAGTAATGTTACTAAAGTAATCGTTTATTAATATTAATTTTTCTTTATCTAAACTTTTACTGCTATTGAGATCATTAATTAAATCGTCTATTCTCTTATTAAAAATATCGGATTCAAGTAATAGACTATCTACCTTAGCATTTTTTTTATTGATTACGCTTTTAATAAAATTTGCTCCATCTTCAATACATTTTATACTTTTTTGTTTGTTTAAAGATCTAGAATTTAAACTAAAAATCGTTTGATTATTTAATTTATCAAAACTTTCATTAATGTTTATACACTTTACTCTCCCTGTATAACCCCTAATACCAAAATTAATTTCATCTAATTCATAATCTTCAGGAATTATGATAGTAGCCACTGAAGAATGAATAGGAAAAAGTATAAATAACAATCTAAAAAGAAGCATTATAAATATTGCAATGAATAATGATTTTTTAAATTTGTTATTTTTCATTAATGATCTTACCTTCCTTTAGGTAAATTGTTTTTAGTAAAAAGTTTTCTAAAATAATATGTGTTAAAAATAAAATCATTGGAGTAATTTTATAAAATAAACCTTCTAAGGCTCCCGAAATCAATAAAATACTTACAGCAAATTGTGGCATATAAATTTTACTTTTAAAATAGTAACGATTCAAGAAAAATAAAAATAAAAAAAATATTGATATTAAACCTAAATATCTAATTAGCTCAAAGTAAAGAGAATCAATTACAGGAGTAAAATCGTTTTTTAGACTAATAATTCTACCAAAGGTATTAATTTGCCAATCTTGAGATAATAAAGAGGAAATTCTTACAGATAAAAGACTATCAAAGAAATTATAAAAAATATTCATACCAATTAAGTCATTAAAGCTTTTGAAAGAAAAAAATAAAATCATATATAAAGAACTAATTATCAACGAAATATATCTTATAGCTATATGAAAACTTTTGTTTTTAATAAACATTCCGCATATGAGCAATATAATTGAGAATGTGGCAGTCCTACTATGTATTTTAAGAAAAAAGTAAAATAAAAAATTTACTATTGAGACTAATAAAAATTTGCTTTTTTTATTTATTAAAAAATAACCAAAGATCGCAGAAAATAAGAATAATGAAGGAACATTAGAGTTTATAAAACCTGCACTATTTTTAATCCAGTTTTCATTTTGTATAAGTTCATAAGGAGAAATAAAATTCGATAAAAAGATGCATAATATAACAGTTAAGGAAATTGAATCAGATATGATTTCAATGCATTTTGGGAAATCTTTTGAAATACATAATGAAATTGAAAAAATAATAAAAATTTTAATAAGATCAATTATAAAAAGACTTGATGGAGCAAAAATTAATAAAGAAAATAATATAGAAGATATTGTTATAAGAAAGTTTCTTAAATTAATTCTTGTTAAGATTTCTTGGAAATATCTAAATCTGAAAAAAATAAAAGAGAGATTTAATAAAAATAAAAAATTATTAAAATTTTTTATATTGAAAAATGTTTGATTATAAAAAAATGTAGTTTGTTTGAGAGTATATATACTAAAGAAAAGAAAAAGAAGAATTTTAAATATTTTTTCCTTTAAATCTAAAGATGAATTTTCATATAATTCTGAACTTATCATTTATGCCAGACATTTCTATTTATATATTCAATATATCCACTAACAATTTTAAAAATTTTATTTGAGACTTTGAATTTTTCATTGAATGGAACACTTTCAACATCTTGTTTGCAAACTAAATTCTGTTTTAAAATAAAGTCAACATTATCTAGTACATTTTCCTTAGAAATATTACTCATAATAAGAGCACCAAAATCATCTCCCTCAGGCCTTTCATGTGAATCTCTTATCGTAATAGCTGGTAGATTTAGTATCATTGCTTCTTCAGTAATTGTTCCACTATCAGATATTATACAAGCAGAATTTAACTGCAATTTAACATAATCAGTGAAACAAAAAGGCTCTAATAATTTAACTTTATTATCCAACTTAATATTATTTATATTTTTTAATATATTTTTAGTTCTTGGATGTGTTGAAACAATTACGGGATATTTATATTTTTCTGAAATCGCATTTAATAAAAAAATTAAATTTTCTAATTTATTAATATTATCAGTATTTTCTTCTCTATGAATGCTTATTAGAAAAAATTTCTTTTCAATTAATTCAAGCTTTTTTAAAATATTAGAGTTAATAATTTTAGGAAAATAATAATTTAATACCTCATACATGTGAGTTCCACTTTTAATAATAGTTTCAGGTTTAATTCCCTCTCTTATTAAATATGTTCTCGCATGTTCAGATAAGACTACATTAATATCACTCAAATGATCAATAATTTTCCTATTTATCTCTTCAGGCACTCTTTGATCAAAGCATCTATTACCTGCTTCCATATGAAATATAGGTATTTTTCTCTTTTTTACTGCAATCACCGATAAGCATGAATTTGTATCTCCATAAAGCATTACAGCATCAGGGTTAACTTCATCTAAAACATCATCAATTTTTTCGATGATTTTTGCTATTGTCTTTATTGAACGAACACTTTCAGTATTTAAAAAATAATCTGGTTGCCTGATATCTAGATCCTCAAAAAATATTTGATTAAGCTCATAGTTATAGTTTTGTCCGGTATGGACAAGAACATGATTAGTAAATTTATCAAATTTTTCTATTACCCTGCTCATTTTAATTAATTCTGGCCGTGTTCCGACAATTGTCATTATTTTGAGCATATCAAATATCGTTTGAAATATTAAGTTTAGAAAGTAAGGATATGACTTCATCTAAATTAAGTTGAGTAGTATTATGAGATGTAAAATCTTTATAATCTGCTTTATCTGAATAACCTTTGCTAAAGAATTTTTCATAATTAAGATCTCTGTTATCACAGGAAATTTTATAATACTTGCCTAAATCTTTTGAATGAAACATTTCTTCTCTTGAAATTAGTGATTCATAAAGTTTTTCTCCATGCCTAGTACCTATTATTTGAATAGGATGATCATATTTATGAAAAAAATGCTTAATTGATTCTGCTATTGTTCCAACTGTTGATGCTGGAGATTTCTGAACAAAAATATCTCCTTGTTCACCAGTACTTAAAGCATATAAAACCAAATCCACTGATTCTTCTAACGACATCAAAAATCTTGTCATATTAGGGTCTGTTACAGTAAGCGGTAAATTAGATTTTATTTGAGATATGAATAGTGGTATTACTGAACCTCTTGATGCTAAAACATTACCGTATCTTGTTGCACAAAAAATAGTATCCCCAGGATTCTGCATTCTTGATTTAGCTATTACTAATTTTTCTGCAAATGCTTTAGATAAACCCATAGCATTTATTGGATAAACAGCTTTATCTGTTGATAGAAAAATAACTTTTTTTACATTCATGGATGAAGCTCCTAAAAGAATATTTTCTGTGCCAATTACATTTGTTAATAAAGCTTCCATAGGATAAAACTCACATGATGGAACTTGTTTTAATGCGGCTGCATGAAAAACATAATCTATACCTTTCATTACTTGAAAAACACTATCTTTATCTCTAACATCCCCTATATAAAATTTGACTCTATGATCATTTAATGCCATTCTCATATCATTTTGTTTTTTCTCATCTCTACTAAAAATCCTTAATTCTTTTATTTCAAAATTTAAGAATTTATTAACAACAGCCTTACCAAAGGAACCTGTACCACCAGTAATTAAAATTTTACTATTTTTTAGAATTTTCATATATATTTTGGAAATACATTTCCTCAATCATTTTTTCCCAAGATGGAGGGATGTAACCAGTTTGCTCGATAAATTTTCTAGAGTTTAGAGATCTATCTAATATTAAATTATCATCAGGAGAAATAATAATTGATTTTTTATAAATTCTGCTAACTAAATTTAACAAATCAAATTTTGATATAGGTACATTTGAAATATGAAAAATTCCATTAAGTGAATCATTATTTAATATATATTTTAAAATTACCTTTGATAGTTCAAGTGTTGTAAGTCCTGAAAAAATTGCTTTTCTAAATCCCTTNANTTTAANNTTTTGTTTNAGGAACCAATCTATTAANCCNTGATTNGAATTTATACTATGTCCAATAATTGATGTCCTTATAGTTAGAGCATTTTTTCCATTTATTTCCCCAAGTAGTTTTGATAGACCATACAGATCAGAAGAATCAGGCTTATCATTTTCTGAATAGAAACCTTTTTCACCAGAGAATACACAATCTGTACTTATGTGAATTAATTTAGAATTTATTTCACTACAAACATTATGTAATTGATGAGGGAAAAGAGAATTAGTAAAGATAGATAATTGGGGATCATTAATTTCCTTTAATTGTTTTACGATTCCAATACAATTTATAGTTATATCTGGCTTTATTTGCATCAAAATTTCGCGCCATTCATTTATTCTTTCACATGATATTTTTTTAAAAACCTTAACTGAATTATTTTCTTCAAAATAATTAATATCTTTTCTTATGGTTCCATATACCTCATAATTTTCATCTTGGGATATTGTTTTTATCAAAGTATTACCAAGCATTCCACCTGCACCAAATATAATAACTTTCATATTATTTAATCTTATTAAAATTTTGAATTGATAAATTCATAAAGTACATTAATTTGCTCATAAATTTTGAAATAGAGAAATTATTCTCAAAATAGATTTTTCCTCTTTTACCCATTAAATTTCTTTCTCTTAAAGATAATTTTGTAAATTTAAGTATTGCATTCTTAAGCTTAATATGNTCTCCAGNTNTNACAACAAATGCNGCTCCTGATTTCNTTAAAATCTNAGCAGATGTNCCATTTATAGATGCTATTATTGGCTTTGAAGAATGTAAGTAAGCTTGTATCTTACTTGGGATTGTAAGATTTAGGACTTCTTCATCGCCTAAAGTAACTATTAATGCTGAGGCTTTTTGGAGAAAACTATTTATAACTTTTGAAGATTGTTGTTCAATAAATATGATATTTTTTAAATTCAGTTTATCCACTTTATCTATCAGATTTCTCTTCTCACTTCCATCACCTATAAGAATAAAATTTATATCTGATTTATTTCTTAGCAAATATGCTGCATCAATTAATGTATCAAGTGATTGAGCTTTGCCTAAGTTACCAGCAAAGATAAATATAAATTTTGTTTTAAAAAATTTGTCATACTTTTTATCGTATCTAGATTTCAGTGATTCTTCTAAATAGAAATTAGGGAGATATTTAATTTGAGTAGTTTTATTTAATTTATTTATTTTTTTATAAAAACCTTTTGATTGAATTAGTATTAGATCNACATTACTATANATAAANTTNACAATTATNTTAATTAAATTTAANANATACTTATTGTTAGTAAATTTTATAGCAGATAAACTTTCAGGCCATAAATCTTGAATCCAAATAGAAATAGGTTTTTTAAAAATTTTTGCGAAAAAAATAGCTGGGATAGCTTGAAATATTGGTGAATTACCAAAAACAAAAATTGCTTCGAATTTTTTATCTTTTAATTTCCAAAATCCAAATATTATTGCACTAAATACAAATGAAACATAGTTTAATAGCAAAGTAAAGTAAGAAGAAAATCTTGGGATTATCGGCACCCTTAAAACATTAATATTATTTATACTCTCCTCTGTAATTGAGAAATAATCATAACCTTTAAATATTTCTCCTTTAGGATAATTTGGCTTCCCTGTGAGAACAAATACTTTATGACCCTTTGATGCTAATATTTTTGCTACATCATTTATAAGAAAATGTTCAGGCCAAAAATACTGAGAAACAATTAGTATATTCATACTTAATTACCCTTTATAAAAAGTTCTCTAACAAATTGCTTTGGAGTTAGTATTAGAGACCTTTCAAAAGGTATATTTAGGAATCTTTTAACAGCCCTATAAATTGAAATAGAGGAATTAGGGTCAAAAGTCTGAAATGGATCTATAAGATCTCTTACATAATCAAGCTCACCAGCTAATACAGGCAAATTAAAATATTTGGCTTCTATTAAAGGAATACCAAATGATTCATAATTTGAAGGAAAAATAAGTGCCCTAGATTTTGAATACATCTCGACAAGATTATCATGATTATCAAAATATATATTTTCTACTTTCAAATCTGATTTGCGTATTTTTTGATTGATAATATTTAAAATCTTAGGAAATCTTTTAGAATCAATCGTTAACAATAGAGAAGGATATAAATTCTCATCTGCTAGTAATTGCCAAGCATCTAAAAGATTTAAATGATTTTTATAAGCATATCCAGATGCTACATATATGAAANCATAAGCTTTATTATTATTTATTTCTTTTGCTTTATTGGAATAAGTATCTGACAAAAAGGGTAATTTTATAACATTATTACTTAACTTCATTTTTACTAATCTAGACATTGAATCTGTTTGAACAATATATTTAGATACATTGTTATTAAAAATTCTAAGAAATAATCTCAACATATATATTTTTAATCTTAGATATATTGAAAATTCCTTAATATTAATTTTGTAATCTACCAAAAAACGATTTTGTAAAAATACATAAACATATGATCTTATTTTAAATATTGGTGGCATATTTCCAAAATAAAAAACTGTGTCATTTTTTTTTGATTTAATATAAATAGTTAACTCAGATAAAAATCTAGAAAATAAATTTGAATTAATTTTAATGAATTTAATACTATTTTTTTTCGTATATAAAGTATTGAGTTTCTTACTACAAAAAATAATTATATCCTCATTTGGCAAAAAAGATATCAATTGATTTAATAAAATTAAT
>FUFK010059403.1_pt1 | contig 11567 bp, 10 predicted proteins | sample 1021851 | NCBI WGS metagenome assembly FUFK01 (sample SAMEA51879418, study PRJEB19060) | metagenome
CACGCATCAANTGAANNNTCAATTGAAAGGTGCGGATATCGAGAGAACTGCTGATGTGTTGGTCGGAATCGATGCCTCCATCGATGAAGCCTTGGCTGAACGGGAGCGTATCATTGTACGCGACGATCTTCGACTCAGGCATCTTGAACAAATGATGGAAAATCTTCTGGAGCGAACAGCGCATGCTGATGCAGATGAGTTGATTGATATTGTTGACGAATTGCGCGTCATTGAACATGAACTCGGCCTGGTGAGCGAGGATGCAATGGAAGCATTTGACTTTGAAGATGAACAGATCAAGGTTGCCCGTCTTGCCCGAATAAAACCAACAACTCGACTCATGGGTGAAGAAGAATGAGGGGCGCTTGGTGGGCAGATGGGGTTCACTTTTCCTGTCAACCCGATTGTGGACGATGTTGTGATGAGCCAGGAGGCATCGTCTATCTCTCGAGAAACGATGTTCAACGAATTGCAGAGCATGCGAACTTGAGCGTACGGGATTATCTGAAAAAAGATTGCACAACCACGCTGGATGGCCGATACATTCTACGCTCGAATCAATCCGATGGCATATGCATCTACTTGGATGGAAAGAAACAGTGCGGTATCTATGAGGTACGACCTCAGCAATGCAAGGCTTTCCCATGGTGGGCAGAAAACCTTCGAAGCAAGCGCTCATGGAACAAGGTAAAATCAAGTTGTCCGGGATTGACTGCGGAAGATGCTATTTTGATTCGAGGCGAAGAAATTCGACTTCATGTTCATTCAGACAGACAATCAACACAGGGATTCAGAGTTTGGGAAGATGTTTGATTTCGTGTAGTTTCGTGCATTGAGGGTAACTTTCTCCGTCCTTTCCTTTATACGAATGACCGAAGTCGCTAACACCGGTGAGACCTTGAGTCAGGAAGTGGACAACTTACTTGAGTTAACGGAATCTCATCTCGACATTGGAATGCGTGGAGTTCCAGTGGGTACCTGCCGAACCTCCTTTGTCACACCGGGTGAAGGCGTCCATTACTGTGGATACCCGATAACTGAACTTGCCATGAAGGCACCAGAAGATGTGGTCTACCTCTTGCACAACAAGGAACTTCCAACACCCGAACAGTCTGCAGCGTTCCGTGAAGATCTTTCGCAACGTGCAGCAATACCGGGCGATTTCGGTCCAATATTTTCATCCTTGCCTCAGGACGGGCATCCAATGGATTGGCTTGCAATCGGCATCCAAACCCTTGGAATGTGGGATTGCCAAAACGACTGGAAAGAAGACGCACTCAACCTCGTCGCTCGAATGCCACGAATGATGGGGCTTTTGTTTCGCTACCGAGAGGGGCGCGCTGATGGAATACCAGAGGACGACCCAAGCCTGTCCATGGTTGAACGGTTTAGCAACACACTGGACCTCGACGTTGACCAAGAAAAACTCAACCAAGTCCTCTCGGTCTATCTCGTCCTGCACATGGACCATGGTGGAGGGAATCTCTCAACATTTGTTGGCAAAGCGGTNGCAAGTGGTCACGCAACGCTGTATTCAGCAATGGCGAGTTCGATGAATGCCTTGAGTGGACCCCTTCACGGTCGAGCGAACCAATCTTGCCTAGAATTCGTCCTGCGTGTCGGAACTTCCGANCCGGTTGAAGTTGAGAATTTTGTCCGAGGAGAGCTCGCCGCTCGACGACCTGTGTTTGGATTTGGTCACGCTGTTCTAAGGGCAGAAGATCCACGTGCGACCGCCCAGTTCGCCCTTGGTGAGAAGTTGTGTCCGGACGATGAGAACTTCAAAATTATTCGAACGCTGCGAGAAGTTGCTCCGAGAGTTTTAGCGGAAAACCCGAAGATTTCCAACCCCAATGCGAATGTCGATATTGCATCAGGAGCCTTGTTGCATCATGTAGGACTCAAGGACCCAAATTACTACACCACCTTCTTTGGTTGGGCACGTGTAGCAGGAATCGGAGCGCAGATCTTTGACGAAAGAGTTGTTATGCGCAACGGAAAGGGCGTTCCTATTTANCGTCCGAAATACTTGGCACGGGAGCAAGCCCTTCGCCACGTCGATTGATCAAGAGTTGAGATCAATCTCAACGTAGCCCTCGTGCTCTCTTACGTCATAGGTTTTCAACGAAGTTGGTTTTCGTAGCTTTCCGAGCAATTTTCCGTAAGCTGGGAAGTAATGTGCAGGTGACCATTCGTTTACTGAACCGTCTTCAGGATGGTACGACGTTTGGTGAAGCGGGCATCGCAGACATCCATCCTTGATCTTACCGCCCCAGTGGATTGGCCACGCCATGTGACGGCAAAGGGCGTTGCTTCCGAAGAGACCCTCCTCGGTACGCATGACAAGTACCATCTTTGTTCCAATGGCTTTTCCTTTTATCTTGTTCATCTTCAATTTTGATGACTTGCACACTCGTTTCCATTTGGATAATGTTTCGCTCATGGAACTAGTTTCGTGTCACGACTTATCAATGGATGTTCAAATTCACGTACGATTTGTTTCAGATATTGAACACTCATTTATACTTGAAACCAAGAAATTGGTTTTATGGAGAACCCGTTCAACGCATTGACATCACTCTCCGTCAACCGTCCAAAGGCGACAATTGCCACCATTCTTATCCTTACAATGGCGTTGTCNTCCATGGCACAATTCATTAATTTCGACAACAGTGAAGATGCCTTCTATCCTCAGAATGACACAACTGAANTGCTTTATGAAATCGAGGATCGGTACCAAGCATCGTTGGATTTTATCCGAATCATCGATGAAATCGAACAAGGTGGCATGAATCAAACCACGACATGGGAACAGTTTGCAAACCTCGAGGCGGATCTTGCTACAAACGAGTTGTTCCTCCCATATCAGGAAACGCTGTTTGGAGGAAGTGCTACGTCTGGCCCAGCAGGCTCTGCCTTGTTTTGGCTGAACTCCCAAGATCCAGTTACTACACAGGTTTGGCGGGAACCTCTGACGCTCCAACTTGCAAACGTGAGTGTTGCGAGTGAGGAGAATTTCAGTGCTGCTCTCAATGATCTACAGACTGCTGTCGATTCTGTTCCTTCCCCTATAGCGCCAACGCCACAGGAGTTACGGGAATGGAACCCTGGTACAGTTGAGGAATGGCAGCAGCGAATGGACGGAAATCACAACATCAGCGCAGAATTGGGTATCCTCCAGGGCCAAATTCAGGAATTATTACAGAGCCGTAATTCAGATGAGGCGACGCTCCTTGCACCAATTGTAGGTCAATTGCAAGGTATTCTTGGGACCTATTCCGGCCTTCAGAACATCGACCATCGGAGTAATATCATTGCAACAATGCCTGCTGACGACAAACAGAGTCCTTGGGAGAGTGATGGCCCCATTCTGATCAGCCTTGTGGTCTCAACAGATCCTCAAAATTACGAGAACGCAGAGATCATCGGTGATGTACAGCAACGCATTGTTGATTGGGCCGATGCCTCTCTCGCTGACATGAAAACTTCGACAGGTGATGAGAATCTGCGAGTCTTTTCCTTCTCAGCCTTCCAGTATGAACAAAACGCAAACATCGGAAAAGAGATAGGTATTTTGACCTCGCTTGCATTGCTTTTCCTTACAGTTTTGCTTTACATTAAATTCAGGTCCGTGCGGGATACTGCATACGTGATTGGGTTGACAATTCTTGCAATAGCAGCAACGTATGGCGCTGCAGGAATCTTCAGGNTAACATTCAATGCTGCCATGAACAGCATTCCGATTCTCTTGCTTGCAATCGGTGTCGATTACGGAATCCANGTCGTAACAAGAATTCGCGAGGTCATGCAAGAGATGGAACGCAACAATCCTCAAGGAAGAACAACCCTCAAAGATTTCGATAACGAAATACGGCTAAAAGCAATACGAACCGGTGCAGTCCTAACCTCAGCAGCATTGGTCATTGCAATCTTCACAGACATGGTCGGATTCTTGTCGTTTCGGCTCTCATCGCAAATGTTCCTTGTCAATTTCGGCACGGTCATCGCGCTTGGCTTGTTTGCAATCTATGTACTGAGCATCTCTCTTCTGCCTGCATTGATGACTGCGCTTCCCTCGAAAGCGTTGCCTCTTGAAAAGTCGGGTGCAATGAACGAGACCAAACTAACGAATGCCATTGGTCAGATGGCTGAACATAAACCAGCTCTCGTCATCTTGGTTGCTCTTGTTCTATCCCTTCCAATGGCGTACGGAATGAGCTCACTCGAGGTTGGTTTCGACACGGTTGATCAGTTCGATGATTCTCTTGAAGTCGTGCAAGATTTCCTAATGATCGCTGAGGAATTCCAGAGCAGCCCAACACCGCTGTATGTCGTCCTTGAAGGAAACATCCTCTCAGACGAGGGTGTCCTCGCATACAACATCGCAATCGAAACCCTCAGCAATACCGAAGGAGTAACCGGCGTCCCCACGGGTCTGTGGGATACGCTTGAATCGGAACGTGGGAGAAATTCGGTTTTGGATAATTTGTTGAGCAACTTGACCACATCCGAAGGGTTTGATCAACTCGAAGCATACCTCCTTGAGAATAGTTCAGGCCGTGATCTTGTCGACTTACTGCTGTACACAGACGGTCAACAAACCATCATTTCATTCCAAGCCAACACACTGGACTGGCAAGCAACGGTTGACTTTGAAGAAGCGCTTTCTGAATCACTGGAGGATGCGTCTTCATCCGTGGAGGGAACCTTCTCGATGGAACTCAGTGGTCGTGCATTGATTCTTGCGCAAATCAGCGCAGATGTAGCAATATCAGCGATTACATCAACCGCCATCGTTGCCTTCACAATCCTGTTTGTACTGATCGTTATCCAATTCATTCGAACCCAAAGCATTACTCAGGCTGTCCTTCGTGGAGGCGTGATTTGGATACCACTCATCACAGTGGTTATGTGGGTGTATGGAATTATGGGGCTCGCTGGTTACCAATTGAATTCTCAAACAGTCACAATCGGAGCGCTTGCACTCGGACTCGGTGTCGATTATGCTGTGCATTACGTGATTCGCCTTGAGGAAGAAGTCGAATTGCATCCGCAGAAAACAGTTGCCCAATGGACTTCAAAAACAACAGCTACAACAGGTCGTGCCATGCTCGGTGCAGCCATCAGTACTGCGGGTGGTTTCGCAATTCTCAACTTCTCCGGACTTCTACCGCTTCGGTTGTTTGGTCAGGTATTCATCGTTGCAATCAGCCTCGCCATGGTATCGAGCGTCACGCTTCTACCGACGTTGTACGGCCCGTTTTTACGCCATGATGCCAAGCAACATCTCGCAGATGAAACTGAGCAAGAGTAATCACAAAACAGGGCGTTTGGTTTTCCCCGAGCCACGATGCCCAATCATTCGAACAACTTCCCAAGGCATGCTTCCATGCTGTTTTTCGAAACGAACAAGTTCGTCCACGGATTTACTCCATTGCCATTTTTTCCTCCAGTAAGCGAGAAGTTCACGCTTCCGAGATGAATCGCATTCACTCCAAGGTTGTGTATCCTTCTTTAGGGATTTAAGAACATCCAAGTGCGTCTCTTTGGTTGCATCATTGAGTTGTCTTTGCTGGGCTTCATCAAGTGGACGTGTCGCTGGTTGTGTCCATCGAGCGTGGCCACTTGGTAACCAGGTCAATTCGGGGTTGCTCTCATCGGTGAGGGCTGATAGCCCTGCATCGAGAACAGAATGCTCAATCTTGGGGAGAACGGGCCACAGATAGACAGGGAATCCCTTCCGAATGGCAGTCAATTGTTTCAGTCGCCTGCCTTTCAATCCAACAGTACGACCGAAGGGAACAAGATTTGTTGGTGGAAGAATGTATTCGATTGCGCATGGCATCATCGGAGATCCATTTTTTTGATGCTTACGCATCAGTCGAGCAAAAGAGGTTGTAGCATATTCTGGAAATGCGAGCATTCGCTGTATCGTACGACCAGCAAAGGGATGGACGGTCGGCAACAACGTTGACCAATCTCGTTCAACCTTTCCGACGCGTACTGCATTTTCCATCGACTTGTGAAATGCGTAATGAACAGTAGAACGTTTTGGAATTTCATATTGGTCAAGCAAAGCTTCTGCTAATTTCATCGTCTTGCCCATGTGAGCATCGTGCTTCTTTTTGTTCAGTAAGCCCCCACTTTGCTTGTGTTTCAAACTAGGTCGTTTGGATTCGACAACCAGAACTTTTCCACGTTCACGGACAGATTCTTGAATAGTGGGATGAGCCAACAGTGACTCAAGTGAACAAAATCCAAGTTCAGTCAGTTCGTCCAACGTCCAATCTTCGACAAACTGCGATCGATTCTCTAGCTTTGATGGAGAGACGGAAACCTCCCGATCATGGTGGATGATTACCTGTTCGTCTACAGTCAAGCGAATATCAAATTCGATTGCATCAAACAAACTCATCCCATGAATGAGACTTTCCAGCGTGTTCTCTGGAGCTTGTTGGGGCATCGGCTTCAATCTCTCCAGTTAATTGTGCTTCTTGAAGCCCATCACGATAGATTGTCACGAATCACGTAGATTGTGTACTTCGTCAATAAATCTCTATATGCGAACTCCACGGCGGAGGGGCATGAGTCCTTATACGGTCATGATTGGCATGATCCTATTTTTGACTCCAATCATATGCCATGTTTTCTCAATCCATGACAAAGAATCCAGAGTGAAATACGGGACTTGGTTGAAAACGATCCACAAGCAACGCTATTATTTGCACGCAATGGGATACATCGTCATCATAGGATGGAAGAATCTCACGGACGGGCTAAATGAACTGATCAAGGAGCGTGTGGGCCATTGGACAGATGCAGTTCACGGGGTTGAAGGTAATGCTGTGCTTTGGATTCAAAATTTCTTCAACAACGATGCACTTACGTCGTTTCTCAACTTTCATTACCTCTTCGTATACCTCTTCCTCATTTATGTGACAACCGTCTATTTTGCATACACGAGCGATCGAGACATGACCGACAAAGTTACCATGAATTATTTACTGATTTATGCCATTGCAGTGCCGTATTATCTGTTCTTCAATGTTGAAGTGACATCCTCATGGATACCTGGGATGGATGCCTTGCTGTATCATGATTCATGGTACTCTACCTTCTATGCAACGCACGACCCGTTGGACAATGCTGTTCCTTCGCTTCACGTAGCAATTCCATTTGGTATTTTGATGCTCAATTATCTTCATGTCAAATCAAAAGGTCATACGCTCAAGGAATGGCGCCATTATCGCTACCATATGTTCATTCTCATCAACACAATCATGTTCATTTTTGCAATTCTCTACCTCGGCATTCACTGGATTATTGATATCCCTCTCGGAATGATTGTGGGTGGCATCGGTGCATTGTTCATTCATCATTTACAACCGAGGCTTCGAAACGATTATGGTTCCATGTTCAAAGGTGTTGACCGTGAAAAGGTAAGGAAACATGTTTTGGTCGAAGGAACCATTCTTCTCATCCTTTTTGCAGCAATTATGGGTGCTGTCAACCATCAAAGTTCAACAAACGAAGAACAACCATCGTTCCGGCTTGGTTCTGGAGAAACAGTTCAAGATTTAATCGGAGAGATGAACCCGAAATATGGTGCAACAACCACCATCCAGAATATGGATGATTCAATCATCCTTGAATACGCAATCATTACAGTAAATCTCGCAGAAACAGGGTTTTCTAATTTCAGCGTTGACTGGGACAGAATGAAAGCGCTAGCGGAATACCACTGCACGCAACGCGTAGCCTGTTCTGCAACACTCCTACCGAATGAGAGCACTGATTTGATAATCGAATCACCAAATGTGTTCACCTTCATTTTCCTTCATCACGCAGGTGATGATGGTGTTCTGGAAGTAAGGGTAGAATCCGTCTACGAAAACTCCGAAGATTCAATGACACAAGCAGTTGCGCTCTCTTTACCATCGCTGTACATCACAGGTTTCGTCGTGTATCGCTTGTATCGACTGAACAACAACGGTCGTGAGTGGTTTGATGCACGACCATCGCATACTTGGGAAGAAGAGTAAGCATTCACTTTTTGGGAACCAGCCCCTGCGATGTACATGGCGTCCTCACCGTCCTTGGAAGACGCCGTAAGCGAACTGATGGATTCTCCTGGCGGGGAACTTCTCAAATCAGTGCGAGCGTACTTACGAAAACGAGCCACTGCATTCTTTGGACTGTTTCTTTTTGGTCTGATTGTTGGGTTCCCCATTGCAAAAAGAATTGTAACGTGGCTGATCGAAGAACAACGGCTCCCTGATGATGTCAAGGTCATTGTTACTTCGCCGGTTGAATTCCTTATGTTGCAGATTCAACTTTCAGCAAGTTTTGGTCTCTTCTTAGCACTCTTGCTCCTCATTACGGAAACAACACTTCGGGGTATTCGTCATCCACTTGTTCTTGAGCGCTTTCGGGAACTTAAGATACGAGCACCAAAACCAGGCTTTTCATTTGTTCTTTCAATAACATCGAGCATGGTTCTTGCCGCTTGCGGCATTCTCTATGCATGGGAACTGTTGACACCTATGTTGTTTGAATATCTCAGCAACGACGCTCAGGAAGCGGGGCTAGCGACCCAATGGAAACTGGGAGCTTATGTAGGATTCATCCTGAATTTATGCATCGCCAGCGCAATCGGTTTCCAAGCACCTGTGGTCACTCTCCTCGCCTTGCGAGTTGGCATGGTCGAGCCTCGAGCGCTTACTGCTTACCGGAAACACATCTGGTTTTCTGCATTCGTCATGGGTGCTATCTTTTCTCCGCCCGATCCACTCTCGCTCTTCCTCGTCTCCATCCCTGTTATTCTGCTGTTTGAGGGAGCGCTAATTCTCCACAGGCTCATGCCGAGGAAATCAGCTCTGGTAAAGCATTGATCACGACGGGCATGTGGCCTGGTCGATGCCCACCGTTGAACGAATGAAAGTCCGATCCGACCGTCACTCCAAGACCGTATGCTTCAGCGAGTTTCCAAAGTCGATGGCGGTCATCGTCTGAGTGGGACCGATGAAAAGCCTCGATGGCATCAACATTCGAGGCTTTCAAATGCTGAATCAATGTTTCATAGTCCACACCGTAATAGCGCGGATGTGCCAGCGAGGTAATTCCACCGGCAGCATGTACCAATGCTGTTGCTTCAGCAAGCGATGGTTTTGGACGCTCGACGTTGCAAGGTCGACCGTCGCCCAACCATTGTTCAAAAGCCTCATTCATGGATTCGACATGACCGGCATCAACCATCGCCATGGCGAGATGAGGACGTCCAACACTGCCTTTGGCACGGGAGAGTACATCGACAGGATCAATTTTCATTCCGAACGCGTTCACCTTGTCAATCATCTCAAGCATTCGTGGCACGCGGTCTTCGTGAAGAGGTGAAAGCCATGCTTCAAATTGTTTCAGTCCATCTTCCAGCGGTTCGTGTGGGAAGTAAGCCAGCAAATGCCAAGATGAAGGAGGGCGATTTCGTGAGTTTGCTTCTAGAATCTCACGGTTCCATGGTAATTCAACATCGCACGTGAGTTCGACACCAGGTATGAATTTGATTCCACGCTCTGAAGCAGCGCGTTTCGCCTCATCCCATCCTGCGATGGTGTCATGATCGGTCAAGGACCAGACTTTGACTTGCTGCTTGGCCATTTCGTCGGCAAGTTCGTCAACGGACAGAGAACCATCGCTGTGCGTTGTGTGGCAATGCAAATCAAAGGAGGACGTCCACATTGCTTCGACCTCTTCAATCAACCGTTTTGAACCTCTCTCTTCGATTTCAAAACAAATCATCCAAGTTCGGCATTTTGGGAACGCCTCCGCTTGAACCAAGCAAGTCGTCCAATGAAGGCATATCTGGAACGCTAATCTTCTCGCTTTCTTGCAAATCAGGAAGTTCAGGAAGTGGAATGTGCGCAGGTCCGTCGGTCACAAACGCAGTATGCTGATCCCGAATCAACGGAGGTGGGTCTTTTCTTGCTTCTGCGCCGGGCAATGGGACGTAGGCTGGACCATCGGTCACAAAATCTCGATTGTCTGTAGCGATTTCTTCCATTTCCTTTTCTTGAAGTTGAGGTTCAAACAATCTTGATTCAATGTCGGTATTTCGCTTACTGACAATCGAGGCCGCCTGAGTGCCGAAATCACCCTTGGAGAGGAGTTCTGTTGCGGATTCAACTCTCTTCGAATCAATGGTTGGATTTTCACCGATAATCGATGTAATGATACTCGAGGTTTGTTGATTGATCGTGGTTACTTGTCTGGTTCCTACCACTGTACTGCTTGACTCAAAGTCAGCAATTTGTTCCTCAACAGAGCGTCGTTGAGGCAATTCAGGTACCGGCCGCTCACTGCGACCCCAGAACACGATTCCAATAAGGCATGCAGTGATGAGAAGCCAAATCCATTCTTGTTGGGACCATCCCGTAGGAGCCCAGTAATCGTTGGTGTTACCAGAGAGAAAACCAGTGAACAGTGGTTTGAGGAGCACACGCTGCCCGTCTTGCCCAGGATACATGCCAAGAAAGGCATTTCCAAGCAGTGCGATCATGGACATTGTGGATACAGTGGAAGCAAACGCCGCAATTCGTGGGGCACGCTGTTCCATGGACTCACATCTTCACGAACACAAACGTTCAGTTGCGGTAACAGTGTTGGCCATGAGCATCGCCACTGTCATGGGTCCAACACCACCTGGAACCGGTGAAAGTAGTGATGCGTGCAATGCAACATCAGGATGGACGTCTCCAGCGAGCCTCCAGCCTCTTTCCCGGCTCGGGTCGTCAATACGATTGATTCCAACATCGACGACAATCGCGCCTTTTTTCACCCAGTCCGGTTGAATCATTTCTGGTCGTCCAACAGCTGCCACAATCACGTCCGCTTGGAGGCATTCTGATTTTGCATCCNNTGTTCTCGAATGAACAACCGTCACAGTTGCATCAACTCCACGTGCTGCAAGCAACAATGCCTGAGGCATACCAACATTGAACGAACGACCAAGAACAACGGCTTTCTTTCCGGCCAAATCAACTTCAGCCCAACGCAACATTTCCATTACACCTGCTGGCGTGCATGGAACCATACCATCGCTTCTTCCTTGCACCAACCGCCCTAGATTCACTGGATGGAAACCATCGACATCTTTTCTCGGATCGATTAGTTCTGTCAACGCCTCTTCATTCATATGTTTTGGAAGTGGAGATTGGATGAGGATTCCGTGTAAATCGTTTTGTTGGTTCATTGACTGAATGTAATCAGCGACCACGGATTCATCCGTATCTTCAGGTAGTTCAACATGCGTCGAACGAATCCCTAATCGCTCACAGGAACGAATTTTATTGTTTACATAGACGTGCGAAGCAGGATCGTCACCAACAATGATGACTGCAAGATGCGGCTGAACAGAACAATTTGCAATACGTTGCTTAAGCCGTTTTTCCAAATCAGCTGCGCACGCTTTGCCGTCGAGTCGAGCAGCGCTCATGAGTCAACCAAACGCTTCAAAGGTTTGAGTATTCTTGTTCACTGGATTGGTGGAGCCAACGGAGGGACTCGAACCCCCG
>FUFK010038551.1_pt1 | contig 11565 bp, 22 predicted proteins | sample 1021851 | NCBI WGS metagenome assembly FUFK01 (sample SAMEA51879418, study PRJEB19060) | metagenome
AAACGGCACTTACGTTACAATATGTAACTGTAAGTACGGCATATACTCACACTAAGGAGGATAAATGAAACTAACAGTAGTAAGAACGCAGTTCGGCACTGATGCAACCAATGGTATTTTATTAATTGATGGTGTCTTTGAATGCTTTACGTTAGAAGACCAATATCAAGCAGTAAAAGTTATGCACGAAACCTGCATACCAGAAGGCACATACGATATTGAGTTTAGAAAAACAGGTGGCTTTCACTCTAAGTATTCAGAGAGATACAAGAACGCACACTACGGTATGTTGCATATATTAGATGTACCTAACTTTACTTACATATTGATACACACTGGCAACACTGATGAGCACACCTCTGGATGTCTTATTGTCGGAGAAACTCAACAAGATTTAGAAGTTTCTAAAGATGGTTTTATTGGTTCTAGTACAGTTGCTTACAAAAAAATGTATGCAAAAGTAGCTAATCAATTATTACAAGGCAAGAAAGTAACAATAGAGTACACAACTATAAATAAATTACTTGATAAACCTGCAGAAAAATCAGATGTATATGAGAAGTTACAAGAGATAAGTGGTGAAATCAAAACATTAAATGCTAAACTTGATGGTAAGAATATAATATAATGTTTGAAAGATTCAAAAGAGCAAGAAACCAGGATGGTACATTCAAAAAGGATGTATGGTGGACACCTTGGTCCGATTCGTGGGAGTATAAATTGAGCGAAGACCTCAAAGATATGCTTGAGAGAACTGCCTGGACCTTCATTGAAGCGTTCATTGGTGCATTAACAGTTGCTCCATTAGTTGGTGTAGAGGCTGAAACAATTCAGTTAGCTGCATTAGCTGGTGGTGGTGCTGCACTAGCAGTCATCAAGACATATGCTAAAAAACAAATTACAAAGTAACTGATTTAGTCATAAATTACCTGTATAATGCGATTAACAGGAAGGGTTGCGTATGGCAAAGAAGAAGAAAGACTTCGGGAATAACTATTTTCCGAGTGGATGGGGTCCAAAGTACGATTTTGACGAACAATCTGGTGTCGGTGAAATAACTCACGTTGGCACAGACCCAAATTACAAATCTAAATTTGATGAAATACTATTGGAATGGGGCTTTGACCCACAATATTATGAGATAGAGGGTAAGGTCAGGGCTAGTTCCTGGAACGTACAAGTCAAGAATGAAGGTGTACAAACCTTCTATGCGTTCAAAGGTATTGTTAGAAGAAGACATCCTGAACGTGATGAGTGGTACAATAAGCTGCTCAAAGAAGTATCAAAGAAGAAACCACTTAAAAAAAAGAAACTAAAAGGTGATACTGCATACATATTTACGTTAAGTGACTGGCAACTGGGGAAAGATGACCTCGGAGTAGAGAAAACGCTTGAGAGATACGACAAGGCACTTGAGAGAGCAGTAGAAGAGATTAGGTCACTAGGTACCATAGACGAAATTTATTTGCTATCTATGGGCGATTTGACTGAAGGTTGCTATGGATTTTACGATTCTCAACCCCATAATATTTCTTTGAACCTATCTCAACAATATCATCTAGCAAGAAAGCTAATTATGAAGACTGTTGATACATTTTTACCGTATGCTAACAAAATTGTGCTATCAGGAGTACCTGCAAACCACGGTGAGATGTCAAGAAGTGGCAAAGGTAAAGTAGTTACATCAAGATTAGATAACTCTGACACTATGCACCTAGAAATATGTGAAGAGATTATGAATCAGAATCCTAGATATGACAAAGTAACTGTATCAATACCACAAGGTTTTCATCATACATTAGATATAAAAGGTCTGACTGTTGGATTCACACACGGTCATATGCACTCTGGAGGCACAGGACCAGAAGGTAAAATAATTAAATGGTGGCAAGGTCAAATGTTTGGTGACTTTCCTGTGGGTGACGCAGAGATATTGATTACAGGACACTTTCATCACCCTCGTATGATGCAGCAGGGAAACAGAACTTGGTTTCAATGTCCGTCAATAGATGCAAGTATAGATTTTACTGCAAGAACTGGTATGTGGAGTAAGCCTGGTGTCCTTACCTTTACAATAGATAAGGACGGTTGGGATAATTACAAGATAGTTTAATTATTCTTCTTCTTCGTTTGTCCAAGTCATCATAAAGTTTGGTGTAATTGAAAGCATAAGTTGTTGTCCGTTAGACATTTGTAATGCTTGACAATTAAATAAAAGATTGCCATTGTCATCTTTTCTTTGTAACAATTCACCAAGTAACATAGGAACTGTTGCTTGTTTTAATTTAATACCATCTAGTACCATTTATCCTCCTAATATTTTTTTGCGTATTTCTCATACAAATAACCTACCTCNTTGAGTATTGGTTCTGTTTCCAAAAACTCTGTTGTGCGTGGCATTTGTCTTTCTTCCCATTTAAAATTGTAGTTTACTCTTACTAAGTTAGTTATGTTCCAAGTTATTATCTTGGTTCTATACTCTGTAAGATATATAAACTCCTTGTCTAGTTTTTTAGCTTTTTCTGTGTTGCTATCAAACTTTTTCTTTTCTATCATCCACGGGTTGTAATGTTTATCTCTTGATTTAATCTCAATNATATAATCTTTGTTCTCACAATCATAACTAGAGAATATATCCTCGCTTTCAATAAGCTCATCCATAAACGGAAACATCTTATTGATGTACTGTATAATTTCTCTTTGCGTCATACTCAATCACGTTTTTACAATCCATACACAACCCGTCAATAATAAACGTTGGCTCACCGAATAGGTCAAACTGACCTATGTTGCAGCTACGACAACGCATCTTTCAACTTATCAATCATTTGACTTGCGTTACCTTTGGTAGCCTCACCACTCGCAAGATACTGTTTTGCCTCTGCTGCAAGTTCATCTAACTTACTGTCAATAGCTTGTGTAATTAAACTCTCTATGAATTTAACTTGACCCTCGCTAATTGGCTCTTGCATCCAAGGTCCCTCTTTAATCTCTGCCATATCTTCCTCACTTTCTATTTCTTTTGCGTCTAATATACTCATTGTATTGTTTATTACTTCAGAGTTATCAGACATTTTATCAAAGTCATCTTTAAACTTTTTTACATAGATATCAATAAGTTCTAAAAACTTATTAATCAATGTGTCATCCCACGTTGTTATGTCATCCGATACCTTATTTGTTATGGTAAATCGTTTCATTGTCGTGGTGTAACACTCTCTTGCAAAGTTCTTGTCATCATTGCAATATGCCAACACAAGACTTTTCAAAGCCTTTTCTGTTATTTTAGAAGTCGGCTTCCCAATCTCTTGTGGTTCCTCTTTTTTTGTTGGCGGTTGTTTTGCAACCTTTGACATTTCCTCCTGACTTGGTCTTGCTTTCTTACTTCCTTGATACTTCCAATTAGCCAAAGCTCTACCAATAGCACTTGTTTCGCATACTTCCATCCAAGATGTTCTGTTAGCAAAACTCTTATCGTCTTGATACTCTTGTGCTAGACCTGTTGCTTTAGGTTCAGTATCATCTTTATTCTCATAGATTTCTGCGTAACAGATGACCATAAGTCCGTCTTCGCTGCTCTCTACAAGTTTCGTCTTTACTTTGCCGTCTGGATTTTCTTTCCAGAACTTTTCTAATCTGACTTCTACTAACTCGTAGTCATCAGGATTATATCCTGCCATTATGCCTTCCTTCCTTTACAAATGTAATGAACCATTTGTCTTGAGATACCACAGATATCGCCAATCTTTATCATACTTACGTTATGTTCGTGATAAAGTTTGTTGATAATCATATTACGGGTATCAATCCAAGTCTTTTCTAAATCTTTAATTGAATTTAACTCATTCGCACATTCGTATATAGCTTTCATCAATGTGTCGTATTCCTGTTTCATTTGAGTTGTTGTTATGTTTTCTCTTGCAATATCTAACAACTCATCAACCTCAGTCATTGATTGCTCCTTTCTAATTATTTATTTGTTATAAAGTATTATCTTCTTTTTGTGCCTTGATATAAAACAGGTGTCCCTGACTTCCGTGTCCTGTAATTCTTAGCCTCATCCTCTTACAAAATCTATCAACATCATTTGTAGAGTAAAAAGGTAAGACGTTACCGTTGTACAGAAGTGCAATTTGGCTGCACTCTCTTGGCACATCATAAGTTGTTGTACTCATACTCTTAATCTTAGTCAATCTAGTTTACAATGTATACTCTTTTTACAAAATATACTTGACACTAAAAAGCCCTGCTCAATCGGGTAGAACAGGGCTAATTAGTACCGTACCATATATAAGGGGTATATGTTACTCTTCTAGAACTCCAAACACTCTTGCAAGTAATAGTTCGTCCTCTAATATTTCTCTCTCTAATGTTTCAAATAGTTTTTTAAACCTTTGTTTTTCTATCTCTTTTTTATCCATTACTTCCCTTTCTTATGTGTACGGGTGTACATCATCAACAGAATAAAAGTATTTAAACCTTTCATCCTCACTTATGTTGCACTTGTTAGCCCAAAAATCTAAGGATTGTTCTCTGTCCCAAGAACCCTCACCACAACCTTTTGGTCTATCCCCTATTCCAAAAACAAAAACGCCTATTGTTATATCAAAGAACTGTGATAAGTTCTTTCTATAAGTGTTCTTGTTGTCTTTGCCTTTATATATATTTTTATATACATAAAACATTTTATTTATTGTCTTAGTATCTTCCATTATGCTATTCATTACTTCCCTTTCTTATATACTTCTGTTCTAATTAATTTTAACCAATTTAATCCCTCTGATTTAATACTTTGGTATATGTCCTGTAATGTTGTGTCATTTATAGATGTCCAATAAGTAAACATTTGTTGGTCTACTTCAATATCAAATTCGTATTCATCTCTGGGCATAAACCATAAAATATCTTTATCAAATTTACCAATAGCTGAAACAACAACGTAATTGCTATTTTCATCATAAAAACAATACTTATCTAATTTACGGTCAAACTCCCTAAGTATATTTTTAATTTTACTTTTAACTATATTCATTATTTCCCTTTCTTAAAATGGCGGCTCATCTTCATAGTTTCCCATTGCAGAATTTTCTAATTCCTCCGCCCTTTCTATTTCTTTATATATATATCTCAGTTCTCTTATTTGTTGTTTATAAACAAATCTTTGAACGTCATATCTGTTGTACCTTATATCACTCCACCACTTTATACCCTTCTTCTTCTCTTCTTTTATCTTATCTAGTTCTTCCTCTAGTCTATCAATAAGATGTTCAACGATTTCGTATGAATGTGGGTAACCTCCTGGAAATAATCTTTTCATTATTCCTCCTCCATCTTTAAATACATATCAACCCAACCATTACCAAAAATATCACTTAATTCGTAGTCAAGTATTATGCCCTTGTCAATTAACTTATCTAATGCGTTGTATAATTTATCCATTATTCCTCACAATCACAATCTAGTGCTTTGAAATATGGAGCAGTAGTTGTCATTTCTGTACAACATACTACACCATCTGCTATTAACATTTGTAAATATGTTTCATAAGAATATTTACTCATTATTCCTCCTCAAATTTCTCGTATGTTTCTATTGTATTTTTCATCATATTTATTAGGTCTTCATCTGTGTAAATTCCATTAACCATTTCTATTAATTGAGTTTTCACAAAACTATCAAATTTTTCTAAACCCATTTTATATACTCCCTTTCTTTCTTAATATATTTCTTCGTCATCAAATACATCAAAGGCATTGATTTCCAAATCATCTACGAAACTGATGAATAGTCCTCGTAATCCCTCGTATTCGTCAAAGATACCTTTTACTTTATATGTTCCGTCCCCGTGAGTTGTCCTCGTTGCGAAACCTGATTGAGTGTTTCCGTAAGAGTTACCAACTAAAGTTCTTTCACAAATATTTGTATAAAAGTTCTTTTTGTTGTTTAGTGTCGGGTCATTCAAGAATTCTTCATTCTCGAAATTGTAATTCATTTCTTCATTACCAAGTGTTTCTTTTTTGATGTAACACGGGTCTACTAAAAAGACCTGCCCACTATCTACACTTACTTCCCCGATAGTTTTTATTTTATAGTTTTCCATAATTACCCCTTTCAACTGATAATCTTGATACCTAGTTTATAAGTATCGTCGTACCTACCTAGATTATAGATAGGCACTACGATAATTATTTTTTCTTAACTACTCCAATTTTGTTTCCGTTGATGTCGTGTACACTTCTATTGATTACAACACTCTTACCGTGCATTAGTACAATGTCCCTCACATTGTCCATTACTCTTTCAATCTCACGATAATAACTTTCTTGGAAAGCGTCATTGTCCGTATTGATTTTAATTGTTATATCCATAATTACCCCTTTCGTAATTTCTTGAATCTTAAGTTATAATTTGCCTCCCATAATTCAACTGATAAATCGGCGTCCTTATCCCACCATTCTTGTGGTGTAAATTCCCCCGTGTATCTTGCTAGATTATGTTTGATTACATCATTTTTGATGTCGTCAATGTTTCGCATAATTACCCCTTTACTTGTAATTTTTTTTCTTACTATATTTATATCATATATCTTTTTATCTGTCAAATTTATTTAACAAATATTATCTAGAGTGTTGGTATAGATTTATATTTAAATATTGGTGGGGGGTGGTTATCAATTAACACTCGGTATAGAACAGAACACCACAATATCTAGTACCACAACATATAGTATGTTCACAATCTAGCAAACTTGTGCATACACAACATATAGTGCCACAATATATAGTNTATAACGTATGCAAATGTCAATCTGGCTTGTATGTATATGTATTGTAAGCACTTAATATTTATGTAGAACAAACGTCAAAATAAACAACAAATAAACAACTATTTTTTGTATATTACTTTAGTAGATAAACTACATTTCTTATTACTAGATATACAGTAAAAACCATTAGTTTCATTCACTTGTTTTAGAGTGTTTTTACACTCTTTACATCTCATAAATAAAATAATAGGTATGGGGGTGATTTTAAAATAACGGGCTCCTTTGCTGTTAAAAGCTAAATTGTGCTATGAATTTTTATGTTCTGTTGTCCTTGAGTAATGGGTTTGTGTTCCTACTGTATCGTCTTACCGATTCCCATCTTTCTGACTCCCGATGCCACCTTCACTTGTAACAACTTAATTATAAAAAGTATTTGTAATTTACTATATCATAGTTATAATTATTAGCAAGGACACAAATTGTACGAATTGTAACCTAAATAAAAAAGCCTGGGGCAACTCAGGTTTTTTTATATTCTATGTATAATTAAATTATCAACAACCCTGTTGATAGTCTTTATTCATAAAGATGCCCCTTTCTTAAACCCTAGGTGACTAGGGTATGCAAAAAAATTTTTTTTACGCCTTCGGCTCCTGTAGTCCCTCTGGCTTACCACGACCTTTTATTCGTGGGTATGTCTTGGGTCTGTGATTATTACAATATCTAAATTTATTGTATTTAGACAAAACTGTTTCACAATTTTTATTCATACAAATTCTTCCGCTACTATATGAAGTAGAGGGTTTATGATTAGGATATTTTTTTCCTGTTATATAATCACTCATACAAGATATAGTATAGTTAGGAGAAACAATGCCATACCACAAAAAAGGCAAGAAGAAAAAAAAGAAAAAAGGAATGTAACTACATTGGCTGAATATCAAGGAATGAAGGTCAAGCTAAATAGTCCTACGGCTATTAGAAAAGGCGAACCAGGGTACGGAAGAAAATCTAAAAAGGTTTTTGTTATGGATAATGGCAAAGTCAAGAAGGTTATGTTCGGTGACCCTAATATGCCTATTAGGAAAAATAATCCTAAAGCTAAAGCATCATTTCGTGCTCGGCATAATTGTAGTACAGCCAAAGATAAAACAACTGCAAGATATTGGTCTTGCAGAGAATGGGAGTAAAACAGTGGCAAAGCTATCTAAAAAACAAATGAAGATTGCAAAACAAGCACCACCTTACAATAAAATAACAAAAGCAGATTTTGATGTTTTGCGTAAGTTAAAAAAAATGAAGTAATATGCCATTTAAAAAAAAAGGCAAATATTATTATTCACCAAGTGGTAGAAGATATACTGCAAAACAAGTAAGATTATATTATGCAACGAATGGATTTAAAAAATGAAAATTAAAGGTGTTGATGTATCAAAACTTACAAAAAGACAACAAGACACAATGGAAAAACATTCTAAACATCATACAAAAAGACATATAGAATATATGCGTAACAGTATGGTTCGTGGTGCAACATTTACACAAGCACACAAAAGAGCACAAAAAGCAGTAGGTACATAATGGCTAATATTTCACAAAGTGTTAAAACAGCATTACAAAATAAAGCAAAAAAAAGTGGTATATCTTATGCAACTTTGGTCAAAGTTTACAAAAGAGGTCAAGCTGCTTATATGAGTTCTGGGTCAAGACCAAATACAAGTATGGCTGCTTGGGCTATGGGTAGAGTAAATAGTTTTATTGGTGGTTCTAAAAAACACGATACAGATTTAAGGTAATGGGTAAAAGAACTCAACCATATCGTTATGGTGTACCTGCTAAATATTTAGAAGGTTTATCTGATGCAGAGGCAAAAAAAAGAGCTTTAGAAATACTTGCTACTGCAAAAAAATATAAAGCAGGTAAAAAAATAAATATTAAAGCAGTAGAAAAATCTAGAACAAAGAAATAATGTCTGCTCGTAAAACTTGTGGTGCGACTGGATGCAGAAAAACTTTCGTACCTAAAAGCAGACAAAAATTTTGTAGTGTCAAATGTCAAAGAAGCACTGCATACAAACGTAATAAAAAAGAAACAATAGATATAGAAGAACCTGTAATAAAATCTACATCACGTGGACCAGAATACAAAAACTTTGTAGAACAGTATGCAGCTAAATTAGAAGACAATAGACTTACACATCAACAAGTTGCATATGCACTAAAAGTATCAAGAAGTGTTGTAACTAAAATGTATGCTGCATATTTAGAAGATAAAAAAAATTATGAAGCACAATCAGATTGGAAGATTGCACAAGCTACCGTAAAGTCCTTAGAGGATTTTAAAAAGTTCAGAGATAAATATTTTAAAACAGAAACAGGAGAGTTGTATGAAACTGCAGACTTTCACGAAAAATGGATTAACTCTATTGTTGATGCAATAAAACACGGCAAACAACAAATGATATTGTCACCGCCTCGTCACGGTAAGACAGACTTACTTATACATTTTGCTGTATGGCAGATATGTAAAAATCCAAACATAAGAATTATGTGGGTAGGTGGTAACGAAGATATTGCAAAGAATGCAGTAGGTGGTGTGTTAGACCATTTAGAAAACAATGAAGCATTGAACGAAGACATAAACGGACCTGGTATAAAATTTCAACCAAAGGTACGTTCAGGTAAGTCCTGGTCATCAGGACAGTTTACTGTAGGTACAAGAACCATAACTGGTATAAAGTCACCGACAATGGTAGCTGTAGGTAAAGGTGGTAAGATACTTTCTCGTGACTGTGATTTGATTATTGCAGACGACATAGAAGACCACGGTACAACAATACAACCTAGTGCTAGAGAACAAACTAGACAATGGTGGACAACCACTTTGTCATCTCGTAAAGAGGAACATACTGGTGTTGTAGTTATAGGTTCAAGACAACATCCAGAAGATTTGTATAACTTTTTGTTAGAAAACCCAGAGTTTGAACATATTGTAGAAGAAGCACACAAAACAGATTGTGTTTTGCCAGAAACAGAAACAGATAAACATACAGATTGTATGTTATGGAAAAACAAACGTACATACAAATGGCTTATGTCACAAAAAAATAATGCAGATACTACAGGTGGTAGAGCAATATACGAAATGGTATATCTTAACAAAGCATTTGTAGAAGGCATAACAATGTTTAATTCAGAAGATATTGACCAGTGTAGAGATGTCAATAGAGTTGTTGGGCAAGTACCTGCAGGGACATACCTAGTCGCAGGACTTGACCCAGCATCTACAGGTTTTCAGGCTTGTTTTTTGTGGGCTGTAAATCCTGAATCAGGAATGATGTATCTTGTAGATATAGAGAACGAAGAAGGTGGAGGAGTTGCACAAGCAAAAAAATCTATAAAGAAATGGTATGAGAAGTACAAACTTGCACATTGGGTTATAGAAGAAAACGGATTTCAAAAAGCTATACGACAAGATAGAGAAATAAAAGAATACTCTGCACGTATGGGTATACATTTAGAAGGACATCAGACACAAAAAAATAAATTTGACCCTATTTACGGTGTTGGAAGTATGCAACAGTTGTTTGAGCAAAAGCTAATTAACTTACCTTATGGTAGTGCAGAAAGCGAAACAAAGAGTAATATATATCGTAGGCAACTAATTTATTTTTCAAGTGCTGCTAGTAANGCTAGTAAAGCAAAAAACTATAAATCAGATGTCGTTATGGCTAGTTGGTTTCCAATAAAAGTTATAAGAAGACTAGGAAAAGAACGATTAGCTGAGGTAGGATTAGATTATGAACCTAGTTTTGGAGAATGGAATTTAAGCGATATGAACGAAAGTCCGTGGANATAGNATGACACCTGAAGAGATACAATATCAGATAACACAGTTACACTATGACAATCAGAGTGCATATTCTACTAGAGGACGTATTCGTGCAATAATGAATGGTGGACCAGATGGTTTANTAGCATTACTAGGTGACCAGATAAAAGGTTTTCAAGACTATCAAATACCTGTACCTAANCTTATGATGTCAGGTTTAGAACATCTTGCACAAAAAATAGGACGTATTCCNAATCTAAAAGTAGATGTACCTAATGGTAAAGATTCTGATAGAGCAAGAAANAAAGCAGAAAAGATAGCACGTATTGTAACTGCATATGATGACACACAAAAATTAGATTTACAAATGCCACAAGTTGGTAGATGGTTACCTGGTTATGGTTTTGCTGTATGGGTAATTAGAGAAATGAAAGATGCAAATGGCACACCATATCCTTGTGCAGAACTCCGTGACCCNTACAACTGNTTTCCTGGATATTACGGTGCAGACCAACAACCAAAAGAAATGGCTATTGTACGAAGAGTTCCAAAAACTGCTTTGTCAAAAGCATATCCAAAATCTGCTGACAAAATAAANAGTAAAGACTTTTATCAAGCAAATACATTAGGTATTGGTAATGCTTATGCTTCTGCATACACAGATAGTTACAACGGAAGTTGGGCAAACTCAAATGGTGAGGGTGACCTAATTGCAGAATATTACAATGAAGAAGGTACGTATATATATCATATGACCTCTGGAACTATTCTTGATTTTATACCTAATCCATTAGATAGCGGTCCATCTTTTGTAGTTGCAAAGAAATTTGCTTTTGACAGATTACAAGGTCAGTATGACCAAATTATAGGACTAATGGCTTCTATGGCAAAAATAAATGTTATGTCAATAATAGCTATGGAAGATGCAGTCTTTACAGAAACAAACATATCAGGTGAGATAGAATCAG
>FUFK010754567.1_pt1 | contig 11564 bp, 11 predicted proteins | sample 1021851 | NCBI WGS metagenome assembly FUFK01 (sample SAMEA51879418, study PRJEB19060) | metagenome
CTGTTTTTATAACAGAATAAAAACAATAGCATTTCGCGAATTATTGCTAGTCAACTTAGCGCTAACTATAAGATTTTAGGATTTGGATGTGACTACTGCTTTATCTAATTCGTCTTATAACAATAATCATTCGGCAGGGTTTACCCTGATTGAGCTGATGGTGACGATTGCGGTGCTTGCTATTATTGTCAGTATCGCCGCGCCTAATGTCAGTACGCAGTTGGCAAACCAGCGAGTGAAAGCGACAACTGCTACTCTAGTGAGCGCACTGAAAGAAGCTAAGGCTGAGAGCGTGATAAGACGGCAAAATGTCACAGTTGCCTACGACAGCACAGCGAACACTATCACTTTGACAGGTAACAATAGTGCAGTTATATCGACTTATAGTATCAATAACAGTAGTAGTGTGAGTCAATCTATAACTCCAACAAGTGTGACAGCAGTAGTTTTTGAGCCTAATAAAATGATAAATGGCGCAAATACTAAGGTGACCTATAGTATATGTGACAGTGGCTCTACTAAAGAGACAAAACGGCAAGTCGTGATCAACAAAATTGCTAATATTAGCTTAAAAAATGCAGGGAGCTGTTGATGGGTGCTAGAACTACACAGACAGGCGTAGGACTCGTAGAGGTAATGGTTGCTTTACTATTGCTTACTGTAGCCGTACTTGGTTATAGCGCATTGCAAGGACAAGCTATTAAGGCAACCAATGAGTCCTTTGAGCGTTCTCAGTCATTAGTAATGATGCGAAATATAGCAGAAAAAATTCATGCCAATCCGTCTGCTATTGAAACATATGAAGAGGGTCTCAATGAGTCATATTCATCGTCAAGTGCACCTACCAGTCAGTGTGGTTTGGATGGGATAGTTGAAGATTTATGCGATCCAACCGAACTTGCAGAAGCTGAAAGCTATAGTCTCAAAGCTGAATTGCAGAACTATGACTTCCAAATACAGATGCATCCTTGTCCTAATACTGGTGGTACAGGAACTGATGCTGCTGATAATATTATGTATTCATATTGTTTGATATCAGCATGGGGTGATACGACGCCTACTATCGGCAGCGATGACGAGACAGACTGTTTGACCGAAAGGGTAATTGGAGATGATGATAAGTTAGAAGTCGCAGGTGGCAGTTATCATTCTAAAGCTACTTGTATGATGATGGAGATATGATATGAGTTTACAGTATTATCAATCAATCTCATCGCATACTACTTTTACACCGCCCAGAAAGGTACAAACATTCAAAAAAGATAACGGTTTTACTTTAGTCGAGCTAATGATTGCCTTGGTACTTGGTCTGNTGATCTCAGCTGCTGCATTGCAGGTTTTTTACACCAGCTCAGTNAATAGTCGNCGNCAAGAGGCNAGCTCACANATACAAGATAANGCTATTTTNGGNTTTTCTCAAATGCAGCAGCACTTGAGACGTACTAACTATGGTGCNAANNCGANCAAGCGCTCATGATGAGTTTTTTATGAACCATCTAACCCCGCAAGGTGGCGTCGTATTGACTGCTCCGGCTGGTACACCTCTTGTAAGTGATGGCCCCAAAAACTGGCTAACAGACAACTTATCAGGTTTGGTATTAGATGGANAGNCTATATCNTCTGACTTNCTATCTAATAGTGCATCTACGAGAAGTAGCAGTAATCTCAGTATCGGCGCTAGTGATCAGTTAACCATTCAATATCAATCTGGTCTAGACGGTTTGTTTGATTGCGAAGGTTCTCGTATACCAAAAGATTTCTATGTGATTGAACGCTATTTTGTTCGAAGTGCAGGACTGGCCTGTGCTTCTGCAATCTATGAATATGATGANGATGCTGCTGGGAAGGCTAGTGGTATTGATATNGCAACATATACNGTNCCGGAAGTGCCAGCNGTNACTACAACAACACCTGTTGTGGCAGCCATACCCGCTTCAACAAAACCTAACAATCTAGCAGAAGCTGGCACTATTATTATACCCAATGTCGATTACTTTAGAGTGCTANTNGGNNTATCAGANAGTANNGGGTTNGCNACTTATCCNGANNNAGCNANTATNGCTTATATNCCAATTCCTGCGTCTGGCAATTTAGCAGCAAACCAGCGTATTGTGAGCTTACAGATAGGTATACTGTCACGTTCTGATAACCCAACAGCGACCCAGCAATCTAATAGCGACTTAAGTTTTAATATACTTGATAAAACAGATGTAGAGCTTGACTCCNATGCTATCGCAGGCCCTACCTATCTACGTAGNGTCTATGAGAGTACTGTACTATTACGTAATGCCAGAGGTGGATTATGATAAAGCGGCTGTCTATAAAGTATCCTAAAACACTTCCTATTGCTCACAGTCAGTCAGGTGCAGTGCTGATCGTTGTTCTGTTTGTTCTTATACTGATTATGATAGTGGGTACGATTGCGGTGAGGCAAAGTACAACTGACCTAAAAGTGGCGACCGCCGATCAAGTCAACAAGCTTTTATTTCAAGCCAATGATGCTGCTTTAATGAAAGTAGAAAAAGAGGACCGTATCCTAAGCGAACGCCGTGGTAATGTTGATACGCTCAAAGGCTATATGTCAAGCTCACAACGAGAAGGACATCAGGTGAGCTTTTGCGTACGGCCTCGTAGTACTAGATTATTCAGTATACTTGAAATCAGTGAACGTAATGAAAATGGTGATTTGCTAACAAGCAGAAACAATGGTTACTGTGATCCTACCAACGATGACGACTATGTCAGTGAAGGCAGAGTAATGACGCAGATGACCTTTGTCAGACCTGTTACTACCGATGACGAAGGCATCCTTGATAGAGAAGTTGTGGGAACCTATTCTAATAATTTTGACAAACCAGAAAACGGCGGCAATACCACTATCGAATGTACCACCTTTATCGGTTATGTCACCTCAGTCATACCAGCACTGTCTCAAGAACCGATGTCTGCTATCGCAAGTTGTCTTAAGAAACCACGTACCGGGTCAGATACTGTAGACAGTTGTCTAACTGCACTTGGTGTGCCGTTTCAGACGCAGCAGCAAGTCTATCTAAATCAACCTGTCGGTGTCGAGTGTATTTCTGGTGGCTAGTGTGGCTAGTAATATGTATTTTGTAGCCTATAGCGAGATACAAAATAGACATAGGTTTTGACTTTCTAACAATTAACGGATATGGGTAACCATCATGAAAATATTACCAAGCAATGTAGACAATACCTCCTACCGTAATGTGTCAAACTGGTCTGTAAAACTATTATCGACTGTCGTGATAGGCTGTATGGCAACAAGCGCAGGGCACACATCTGATCTCGAAATTTATCAAGGTGCGATAGGTGGCAATGCTTCGATTCTAATGATGTTAGATAACTCTGGTAGTATGGACAGCAGAAGTATTCCTATAGATTATCCAGATATTACTTTTAAGAAATATTATTATAACGAGGAAGAAAGCGTAGATATTTATAACGACGCAGGTGATAAGGTTATTGATACTGCAAAATATGAGGTGACGTATTTTAAGACGAGTGCAAATAGCCCTAACAAGTACTATGACCGTATGTCACGCTTAAAAAGAGCTCTTATACCTATGTTTGCTAGACCCAAGGGTCAAGAAGAAGGATTCGGTCCAGATGCTGATATCAGTAAATATAACGTGGGCTTAGGTAGTTTCTTTTATAGCGCTGATGCAGGCGGTGGTAAGATTGTATCTCCGGTCAAAGACTTGACGCTGAATAACAGAAAAAAATTGATTGATAAGATAATCGAGCTACAGCCAACAACGAATACACCGATGGCCAATGCCTACGCGGAAGCGGGTGCCTATATGCTAGGGACAAGCACTCAGTCGACAGAAACTGAAACAGTGTATGAGGAAGTAGGTTATTTAGAGCATCGCAGCAATAATAATCAGAAATACTATTTATACAGGTGTGATAGGGTTAGATCTAGCACATATTCGTATAACGATGATACATACTCTGACTGTAGATCTGACTCTTATGTCTATGTGCAGGGGAATACTAAGAATCGAAATGAAATCAACGTTGGCTTATTGGGAAACTATCAAAAAACTATAATATATAACACTGGCAATGGAACTGAAACCGTTTACTATAGAGCAAAGACAAGAGTAGCGGGAGCCAATCCTGCAAGTGGTTTTTCGCGCTCAGATGATACTACCAAGAAACAACCGGATAAATTGACATATCAATCTCCTTTACCGGATGAACCCAACCAGTGTGATGGCTACGGTATTTATTTCTTGACCGACGGTGAGCCTAATAGTGCCTTTTCAGAAGAAAATACGCGAGGCTTGATGAACTCTAGTTTAGAAGGTGGAGCATCATCTATCGGAAGCTCTTGTGAGTCTCTATCTGCGCCTGCTCCTATGATTACCTCTAGCGGAACAGAGTTTGAGGATGATACGTACTATGGCAAGCCAGCATGGGAATGTATCGGCGAATACTCAACCAAGTTATATGATAAAGGCAATGCTAAAAAAGCGCTTATTGCAACTGCAACGGTAGGCTTTGGCAAAGTGTTTGCAGGTCTGACAGATAAGACCACTAAAACCATCAGACGCCCTAGCGGCAAGGTTGAGACAGTAGATGTCTATCAATGTGATCTTGCCGGTGTGAACAAAGATGCGCAGAACCTATGTAAGCTTGGCGAAAAAGGCTATGGTTATGGTCAAGGTGGGTTTTATTATGCTGCTGAGTCGAAGGACATCGCGAGCAGTTTGAAGACATTTATTGAAGAGGCTGCCAATACTGAAATTGACCCGATATCAACAGGAACGATGTCTGTACCGCTTGATAGTTTGGGCGGCTTAAAATCACGAAAATTTGCTTATCTGCCAATTCTTGAACCAGTCCCTGGCTCACAGCGATTATGGAATGGTAATCTCAAAAAATATAATGTCGTAAATGGTACGCTAAAGGGCGATGATGGTAATTTTGTCTTCGCGGACAGTGCAGGTCTGTTTGCCAAGAATACTCATGATATTTGGAATACCATTATAGATGAGAATCGTATTGATGCTTTTATACCGGATCAAGGTCTGCCGCAAGTTGGTGGTGCTTATCAAAAGATATTCGAAAACGCTAATGCCTCTATAGGGGGTAATAGAAATGTATTCGTCGATACAGGCAGTAGCTTGACCAATCTCAAAGTCACTAATAAAAAACCAGTCAACTTTGCCTCCTTGACTACTGGAAATGAAGGCGATAACGCTAAAAAACTCGCACTGCTCAGTTTTATGGGTTATAGCGAGCCGAGTAGTACCACGGTCATTGATGGAGTGGACATAACTGCTTCCAAAAATAAATTGTCAAAAAATATCGGTGGCGTCCTGCACTCTACACCGCAGCTTATTACTCAATCGGTAGCAGTCGACGCCTCTGGACAATTTGACACCAGTAAACGTAAAGATTATATCATCTACGGCTCTATGGATGGTGCGCTACATATGCTAGACGACAGCACGGGTCAAGAGACCTTTACCTTTGTACCCAGACAAATCCTTGATTTGCAGCCAGATGCACTAGCGAGTAATGGTAATGGCACTGCTGTAGACGGTAGCTATCCTTATGGCGTCGATGCGCCTTGGTTGACTTATGTGGCATACACGACCAAATCAAAGACTGAAGGTAAGGATGACGAGGCAAAGACGACCAATACTTATGAAGCGGCGCAAAGCTTCGCGCTTGGCGGCTTACGTATGGGCGGGTCCATGTATTACGCTTTAGATGTCACTGATGTTGATGCACCTAGTATGATCTACAGCGTAGGATCAAATTATGCCAATCGTCAGAAAGAACTGAGTACGGATGTAAAGGGCAGCAAAAATGGTGCTGCCGCTATCGTTAATGTAGCAACGGCAACGCCTGAACAAAAAGCCTATGCGCGGATGGGTCAGTCATGGGGTAAGCCTGCTCTTGGCTATGTCAAACGTGGTGGCGAGCGTGTCATGGTGAGTTTTTTACCCGGTGGCTATGATACTTGTTATGAGGATCCGCAATTCAAATTAGGGAATAGTACAAATAGCGAAAGCTGTACGGATAAATCAAAAGCTCAGGGCAACGCTGTCTATATGGTGCAGATGGGAGAGGTTGAAGATGCGACTGACGGTACTGGTGAAACGGCAGTATCTAATGGCGAAGAGACAGTAGATACCTCTGATGGTAATGGCGATCTGCTATGGTGGGCGAGCAATCAAGGCAGTTCAGCAAACAGTACTTCTCGTAGTACCTCGTTGCAATACTCTAGAGCTGCTGATCTAAAACACAGCATTGTGACACAAGTAAGAGCGATAGATCGTAACTATGACGGTCTAACCGATCATATTTACTTCGCTGATCTAGGCGGGCAAGTATGGCGCGCTGATATCAATAACAATAAAGATACAGATACTTTCAAAGTAGACCGCGTGGTAAAAGTGCTAGACGTTAGTGATCAAGCGACAGGTAATGACGCACCGCCGCGTATCTACGAGCGCCCCCTTATCACGTTCTTTAATGGTAAATATGGCTATAACGACGCTGCTGATAATACCGTCACTTACTCAGGCGTACAAGCGATGATAACGGTAGGAACAGGCGATCGCAGTAACCCAGTGTCAGCCGAGAGAGAGACGCCAGATGCGCTATATACGGTCATAGATAAAGACGTTAGCCGTAGAGATTTATTCGATTATGATAGTGATGCAGCCTCTACAATAAGCTTACGTACTCCAGTCATAAAGGTAAACGGAGCAGATGGCAACAAGCTCCAACAGTTGACGTTTACTGATGCAGATAGAGGCAGTAGTGGTATCAGACAAAACATGATTAACAATACAGTACAAGGCTGGTATATGCCCTTTACGTACTGGGATGATAGTGAGGTAACTGGTAGCAAATACAAGCTCAAGATGTTTAATGAGCCGGATGCTATCGCTGGTGTACTGATATCCTCGACGTATAACCCTGATGAAGGGCAGGATATCCAAGCCTGTAGTGCTGGTGTTAAAGGCTCAACCCAGCGCGAACGTACCTGTTTGCCTTTTGGTAGCTGTTCGGAAGATGTGGCAACACCACGCTCAACCTTTATTGCAGGCTCAGGTATTGTTGATAATATCATTAGTCAATACAATGATACTGCTGTGTTCTCAAGTCTCGTCAATCGCTGTGAAGGCGATGCCTGTAAACCTGACCTCATTTGCCCAGACGGTAACTGTGGTAATTACGACGATATTTTTAATGAATGTGTCGGGCCAAGCTGTGGTGTGGAGAGCGGTATCAGCACGGACAAACGTCTCAACCCATTAGGCTGGTTGGAACATTGATATGAGTATAAAAGCGAATAGCTCTATCACTCGGCAGATGGGGTTTACGTTAATAGAGCTGATGGTCACAGTCGCAATCGTCGCTATCTTAGCAGCGATTGCGCTACCAAGCTATCGCGCTTTTGTCATTCGTAATGCCGAAGCAGACGTACAGCGAAAAATGCTGTCACTATCAGTCGAACTTGAACAGTGGCGCGCCAAAGCTCTGACGTATAAAGGGTTTGAACCTCAGTCAGATAATATCGCTGACACCACAGGTGCAATCAATCAACCTGCAACCAATCCACGCTATATTATCAGACTGGGCCATCTGGTAGGCAATCCACCGGACACCTTTAGCACCCTACACGAAGGGAGCGCACGCGCTAATAACTGGATCATGATGGCAACGCCCGTCGATATGGTAGGCGCCGATAGCTTTTTGCTCTCAAGCCAAGGCTTGCGTTGTGCGAGTAGTAGTACTTTTGATATCACAGAAGCTGATTGTACAGGAGCAACGATATGGTAACGTTGTCAGTAGAGACAAAAAAGATCACCCTAGATCGACGTCCATCTACTCAGACAATGCAGCAAGCAGGCTTTACNCTGATAGAGCTGATGATCGTCGTGGCCATCGTCGGTATCTTAGCGGCTATCGCCTATCCCAGCTATCAAGGTTACATCGAGCGTACTAATCGCGCGGACATGATGAGTGAGATGCAGCAGATAGCCAGCCGTATCGAGGCCAATAAGATAAACTATAGGCGCTATGATCGTATCCCATTGAGTGAGGTATTTAGCAATACGCTAACCGGAGCTAGTACCACTTTNCCAAACTCAGGAACGCCATTGTATAACGTGACTATCGCGCCGGTAAGTGGAACTAATTTAGGAGGCGAGCAATGGACGCTCACCGCCACCCCTATCAGTGGCACTAAAATGGCAACTGACAATGCCATGAAACTTAATGAAACTATGNCTTTGGATAGTAGTGGAGAGAAATGTAGGGGTAGCGGTGCTAATAAGAATTGCGGCACAGGGGATGAATGGCGATAACTGACAAATTTAAGTCAGTCTAAGCAATAGCTGACAAAAAACGTCAANCAAAGTTACGCTTTGTTATATTGAGTGACTGAACTGACGATAATTAGCAGGTTGACAGTAACATTATGTTAACGCTACACTAACANGCGGTCNAANTNCTGTNATAAACGGTAAAAAATAGGGTAAAACCTATTATATTTAATAAAGTCAGTGATTTTTAAGATTTGGCATGCTATATGCAGTTAATACTATAAGGCGTCATAGCCAATCTTAATTGAATTGAAGATAAGTCGCACTATCACCGACTGTCTCTATACCACCCTAAGGAGTTCTTATGAACACACAAAAAGGTTTTACCTTAATCGAACTTATGATCGTTGTTGCTATTATTGGTATTCTAGCGGCGATTGCTCTTCCTGCTTATCAAAATTATACAGCCCGAGCTCAAGCTGCGGAAGCGATTACATTATTAGGCGGATTAAAAACTCGTATTGTAGATATTGCTGCGACTTCGGGTATAGAAACAGCTTGCAGTACAGATGTAGCAGTGGAAGAAGAAAAAGATGCTTCAGGTAATGTAACTACCGCAGCTAAACCTGCCGGAGCTTTAGCTGCATCAAATGGCTTTACGTTGAGTGGTAAATATGTGGATAATATTACTGGAGCACTTAATAGCGACGACAACTGCGTTCTTACTGCTAAGTTTGGAGCAAAAGGTGACGGCCTAAACGATAGAATTGCTACCAAAGAAGTTGATTTTATTTATGATCCTGACAATGGTACTTGGGACTGTAAATCTAACCTAGTGGATTCAGTACGTCCAAATACTTGTAGTGTAAGAAATTAATACACCTCTTAAAGTTAATCACATGTATCTACTTAAAGAACCAAACACTATGTTTGGTTTTTTTACGCTTAAAATAAGTATTAATTCAACTGGCATAGTTTCTGCATCATAGCAAGTGTAGGCTGGGCTTTTAGCCCAGCTTCTATATCTCTAAAGTTAGTATACTAAGTTGAAGTTATAAACTATAAAAAGTTTTGTTTAATATCAAAAACCAAACAGTGCGTTTGGTTTTTTTTACGTTTAGAACAAGTATAAAACCAGTTGGCACAGTCTCTGCATTGTAATCTTTAAAGCAACCTGACTAAAACGCTATGAAATCTTTCCAATCATCTAACCAAAACGATTATCAAGCTTTAGCGTTAAGCACTCAGTCCGGCTTTACCTTAATAGAAATAATGATTGTCGTGGCTATTATCGGGATATTGGCAGCGATTGCCATACCTAATTATCAATCGAACGTTAGCAAGGCACGCAGCCATGCTTGCTTGTCAGAATCAAAAAGCTATAGTAACAATGTTTTATATACTCTCAATGACCAAGATGATAGCACCGTGCCGATTGCACCGACTTTAGGCGCTTGCCAATCTATTACCGATGCCACAGGTTGGACGTTAGCTACTCAGCAGAAAATCATCGCTATTGCTAAATCACCTTCTGCTGCGCGTATTGAATGTGACATTCCTAATGGCTCGCCTTGTCGGATAATGCCTTAACTAATCAAGCCTATAAAAACCTCTTTGTTTTCTACCCGAAAAGCCAAATATCAATTGTGGCCTTATGATACCTAAAATAATATAAACAATCCTTCCTAACTCATTCATCCCATTAGTGTAAAATCACCACATCCAATCATAACAACGACTCATTTTATGCAAAAAAAGGTCTTAGGTGTTTGTCTCGCGATCGCCCTGCTTGAGGGCTTTGCAGGTCTCGGTATCGAGATATATGCCATCCGTATATCAGCGACCTATATCGGCGCGTCCATCTCAATCACTGGCGTTATCCTCGCCATGGTACTCATCGCTATTGCCGTAGGTTACTGGTATGGCGGCCGGCTGTCACAAGATATCACTACCCCAAGACAGGCGCTACTCAAGGCCGGACACGTTTTGTCCTTATCGGCTATCTCTCACGCGATTGCCTGTATTATTCAGCTGCCACTATTAGCGTTTATGACCGCCAGTATCGATAGTCCGATTATCGCCGCCATCGGCGTTGGGCTATTATTCGGGGTAGGGCTAGCGTTTGGCTCGACCGCTATTCCGTTAATTACTCAGTTTTTATCTTTAAAGTATGAAAATCATGACGGCGTTGATGCTGGCAAGAACGCTGGCATGATGGTGGCGATTACCACTGTCGGTAGCGTACTCGGCTCGACGCTGACGCCGATATTGCTGCTGCCTTATATTGGCCTGATGAGTAGCCTAGCATTATTTATCGCCGCTTTAGCCATTAGCGCTTATTTATGTACGCGCTTAGCAGTGCAAGTTGCGAGTGATGAGCCGCTAAGTCTATCGACCCATCGCATCAATTATAGCCTTGCGCTGGCGGCAGTCGTGGTGACTTTGACCTTTATCTTTGTCAACAAAGTCGATACCGGCTATCAGACGGCGACAAACGCTTGGTTTATTAAGCAAACCGTCATCGACAAGCAATTAGCGGTGACTATCACGGATAAACCCGGGCAGACGACTAGTAGCTGCTGGCTCTATCTCGCCAAAAAAAACTGCCACTGGTACGGCAAGATCACTGTCGAGGCGATTGATAACATCAAACCTGAGACTTTAGTCTTCCTTGGCGGGGCAGGGATGGGCACGCCTAGCGAAGTGGCGCACCACAACCCGAATATGGCGCTGACGGTTATCGACATTGATAAGGGGTTACCCGACATTGTAGAAGCGCACTTCTTAAAAGCACCAATCGCGCCCAATATTAAGTTCATCGGTGATGATGCGCGTGGCTATTTAACCCGTCATCGTGACGCTAGCTATGACTTTATGCTGATTGATGCCTTTCAAGGGCGTCATGTGGCAGGGAACTTGTACACTATTGAAGCACTACGCCAGTTTCAGGACAACAGTAGCTATATAATGGCCAATATGATCGGAAAGGCCAACGCAGAGCATGGCTATAGCCAAACGCTATTTAACAACTGGCATGAGGTATTCGGTGATGACGCTTATATTCTCACTAAAGCGACATCGAACCAGAGTAATCGCGAGGCGATACAGAACATCATGCTTTGCAATTTTCAATGTCCGGGTAGCGTCAAGCTTGCGCAAGTAGCGTTTTTTAACCCCTCGCAAGCGCTACACACCGATGATGTGCCGAGGTTGGATCGGTATTATTATCGGGCGATGTAGATACCG
>FUFK010039554.1_pt1 | contig 11563 bp, 4 predicted proteins | sample 1021851 | NCBI WGS metagenome assembly FUFK01 (sample SAMEA51879418, study PRJEB19060) | metagenome
TGGGAAGGAACATACTCACCAAGATTTTATAGGAGAAATTAATGTTAGGAGCCATTCTCGGGGTAGCTTCTATAGCAACAAATATTATCGGTGGTAGTAAGGCAGCATCTGCGGCAAGACAACAGGCAGAAAAGCAGAACGAAGCTACCGATAGACAGTTAGAATACGACACAGAAATGTGGGAGATGAAAAAGCAACAGCTTGCATCTCAACGTGATTTTGCTGTACAAGAAATAGAAGCTAAAGCACGTAACGAAGGTCGACTTGCATCATTCCAAGATGCACGTAATATAAGAAGTTACTCTTATGACTTACAGATACGTAACCGACAACAATTAACAAACGAGCAACAGTACAGACGCTCGGATGATGTATTTAGACATCAAATATCGCTCAACGCTTTAGCAGCTAGAGCTGGTAGACGTGATGAACTNAATAAANTAGAAGAAACCAAAGCACAAGCNGCNTTTGATGCAAATGACAAATACGTACAATCTCTGATTACAGAAGGTAAAATGAGAGCACGTGGTCAGTCAGGAAGATCAGTAGATAAAGCTACACAGGCAGCTGCTTTTGACTATGGACAAAAAGTAGAGATGCTAAATCTCTCAATAGCTAACGCTGAACGTAACTCACGATCAGTATTAGAAGAAATACGACGTGATAGAACGGCAGCAGACCTGTCAGCTTACGCAGCTAAAATGTTAGATCCCGGTGTATTACCTTATCCCATTGAACCCTTACTTACACCTACATCTGAATTTATATTACCACAAGAATTACAAGAGTACGACTTTGGTCCACGACCTGTGGCCGGTGCATACGCATCACCAAGTGCAGCTGCTAATAGAGTGTGGGGTACAACGATCAGCAGTATAGCTGGCAGTGTAGGTAGTTTAGCTGGTTCATATGCTAAAAGATAACATAAAAAACAATGGCTAGAATAGAACGCTCAAGAGGCGGAAGATTTAAAGTCAATAATCCAAACCTGCAAGCAGGGCTGAAACAAGAACAAATACAGCAGCAACGGATTATTGATAGCTTACGACTACAACAAAAACAAACTGAAAAGCGTGATGCAAGTCAGCTAAAGTTTATGAAAGAGTCTGAGGTTAATGAACAGAAGAATAGGCAAATCATACAAAACCTCGATAACAAAAAGTTTCAGAATAGGTATAATGCAGTAGCTAAACGAGCTGAAACTGAAGTAGCTAGTATTAGAGGAGAAGCTGCAGAGTATCAAAAAGAATCTGAATTTTGGCAACAGTTTACACCAAAGCTTGCAAAAGATTTAACATCAGCAGCCGAAGGTTTATATAACTTTGCTGATATGCGGTATGCTGAAAAAGAGTTTGCCGCTATGAGAGATAATGGCGAGTTTGATATACTTAAAGGTTTTTATAGTGAGCAAAATAAGTTAGTAGACGAAGGTATCGTAGATGATATGTACGATGCTCTTTCAAAGAATGACCTTGATAGATTTGATTTTCTAGGAAATACACGTCGTAAGAATAGTTACTTTCTTGGCAAGATGGTTGTTGATGAGATCAAAAGTAACTATGACTCACATGTACAACAAAAGTTAGAAATAGTAAATAATCCAGAATTAAATGGTGGACGTGATTTTCGTGAGTTTCTTGCACCAGATAAAGTACGAAGCACTTATAAATTTTGGGGAGTAGAACAAGTAAGACGACTTGGACTAGACCCTAAATCTCCAGCTGGATTAGAAATAATAAAACTATGGGATGATCGTGGAAGATCAGAAGAACAAAAAGCAAGATTACAAATAAGTCATTTTACAGCTTCTGACAATGCAGATCAAGCAGAAAAATTATTTTTTTCAGATCCTACAAGAGACAACTTAAATAACTTAAACTTAGCTATAGGACGCATACCCTCTAAAGATAGAAATGGTAATATTGCGAGCGGTGTAGGAGTTTTTAATGTTAGAGCTAACCATGAAGTTTTAATTCAACGATTAGCTGGTAATAAAAGATATGCTGGTAATGGGGGTTTTGAAAAACTTGTAAGAGAAGTACTAGAACAAAGAACACCCGGTAAAGATAGCAAACAAACTTGGTTAGAAAGACACCCTGCATTATATGATTTTGCTTATGAAGAATATAATAAGCAACAAAAAAATAGATTAGATCAAGAGAAAGAAATAGCTCAGATCAACGATGCTAATGATATAATACAGATAGATCTAGATATAGAAAACAAAACTATCAATCTAGATGACTTTTCTGCAGGCGGTGACAGAGAGAAGCTTGAAGCTCGAACTCGTACAGCCAGTGCTGCAGTCAGAAACCACATACATGATGTACTAGGCTACAATCCTAAGATTATGGATAGCTTTGGTCAAAGTGAATTACTACGTAAAGCACATCGAGATGGTGACTTTGTTGGATTTATGTTTACATATAGAACTTTGACAGATACACAACGTAGAGAGTTTGATGTATTTAGAAAAGATCTAACTGATTTACAAGAAGCATACGGTGGTGACTACGTAGATGATGTACGTAAGAAAGCTGACGAGATCATAGCACATGCTAGTGGTCTATATACTATTAGTGATCGTAAACATCCTACAGCTTTTGGTGCGGTAGATGCACTCGAACAATCTTACTATTATCATTTTAACAACTTACGTGACGAAGAAAATGCACGTAAACGAAGTGATAAAGCGTGGGAGCTAGCACAGAAACCTGTAGATGATCGTACAGGCATGTTTAGAACACAGACGCCTGCACAAGGCACAGCTGGAGCTGGACAGGAAAAAACTATTTGGTTACAGTTTTCTAATGTTGACGAAAATAGTCAAGGTGTTAGTTATGGTTTCATAGATGCAGAAATTAATTATAATAATAAAACACCTAATGATCTTATTTCTGCTGGTCTTATAGTTGATAAAAAAACACTCGGTAGGTTTGCACTTGACATTAACTCAGGAGCTGATACTCTTATATATCCACAAAGAGTACGTGATTTAGCTGATATTACAGGCATACCTAAGCGAGACATTATGAATCGTGTGTTAGAATTTAACAAGTATGACCAGAGAATACCAGCAGATTTTAGTAGTGTTGTAAGAACACCTTGGAATGTTAAACCAAGGCATCACTTTGCTAGTTTAGTTAGGGATTATTATGGTGATGACATACCAGTAACACCTTTTGCAGCAGCATTTAGAGAAAATCTAACAGGCATAGATGCGATACGTTATAATTATGATGAATCACAGGGTGAGTTAGATATGGCAAATACCATTCGTTTAGGTCGAGACTATGGTGTATTTTACAATCCATTTACAAATAGCTTTATACAAAGATGACAGATTCTTTTTTACAAGAAGAGCAAGAAGACAATCAACAAGAGTTTGGAACAAGTGCACCTATTGAACCTGTAGCTAACGATCCTAGATTTGACCAGCAATATGGTCAGCCTCTAGGAGAGGTCATGCCACAAACCTATCCAGCACCTTTCGGTAACAAGATAGGTCAGAGCTCTGTTGACTTGTCAAAAGAAGCAAACGAAGATAAAATGCTCGAAGAGTATAACACATGGTTTCATGCACCAAAAGGTGATGAGCGTAATAAACTACGTGAAGATTTCCATAGAAAATACTACGGCTTATCATTCGATGATTTTAAAGAGCAGCAACAAGCTGAAATTAATAACAGTGATATGTTTAACCCTTTTAAAAGGTTAGACAACGTATTTAGACGAATGTCTATTCCCGGTATATCTATGGCTGACTTTGTGATGGATGCAGCTGGTACAGTTATACCCGGATTTAACAAAGTAGATGACAGATGGGATGAGGTTACAAAACTAGACAGCCCAACAGAACAGAAAGTACGTAACGTAATGTCTATTGTGTTACCTTCTATCTATACAGGTAATGTAACTACAGGTGCGTTAGGTAAGGCTGGTTTATTAAGTAAATCCATACCATGGTATCAGCGTATGCTAGCAGCTACAGGTGCATATGGTTTGAGTGACGCAGCTGTGATAGGACTAAGTGATGTAGGTGAAGAAGATAACCTTATGCGAACTATGGCTGACACATTTCCAACTGTGTTCGGACCGAAGGGACGTGTGCCTATACCAGATTCTATCAAGACATTAGATAGTGATAGCCCAGCAGTGCGTAAACAAAAGAATATGTACGAAGCTGGACCGTTTGCTTTTATGGGTACAATGCTCGGAGCTTTTATAGATCTAAAAGGTGGTAGGAAGGTGATGGATTGGATGAATCCATTAGATGAAACAGCTACTGATTATAAACAGCTTGAAATTGCATTAGGTGCTGATAATGATAAGTTAATTAAACTACAAGAAATTAACGAAGTATTATCTACAAAAGCACTGAGCAGACAAAATGAGAATATACTGATAAATGAAAAGTTAAACCTAGAAAATGAGCTAGGTATTATTGATAGTGTTGATGATGTATTTAGAAGATCAGATATATCAGCAGCAGAAGAAAGCAGACTTGCTGCAGAACGTAAGCTAACTAATTCAGACCAGCTAGAACTAGACTTTGGTCCTGATATTGACCTTAGCCCCGGTGTTGTAGATGAGTCAGCATCAGCTAGACAGATCCCACCTCCCGGTAACGTTGCACGTAACATGGCAGATACTACTGCTATTAAGCAAGGTACATCAGAGGGCGACCCTGCTCCTGTGATTACAGAAGCTATGAGAAAGAAAGGACTTATGGTGGGTCCAACATCTCGTGGTGCTGTGATGGGACTTGCAGAAGCAGCTAGAATGACAGGTAGATTTGACGCTGTTGTAGATGGTGTGAGAATCAGTGCAAAAGAAATGAACGCAGCTGCATGGGGTATATATAATGATATTATAAACCCAGAGGCTACTGTAGATGATGTCAGAAAACTCTTTATGGAAGATAGAGATGTTAAAAATCTGATGTTAGGTAAGTATAAAATTGAAGTAATAAACGAAGATCAAGCAAGAGCTGCTGCATTTGCAATGCGTGATTTAGTAGATAGATTTTTAGGTAGAGACGTTACAAAATCGTCAGCTAGAGCTATGGATACTATGGGTAGAGAAGCTGCTACTATGGCAGAAGCTATAACCGAGATTGCTCCATATACTGATGAAGCTTATACTATGGATAACATACTTGACAAGCTACAATTCTTAATGGATGAGTATGGACTTAACAAGTATTTATCTGGTTGGTCATTACGTAACAAAAACTGGTTTGACCAAGTACCTCCTAAAGATATTGATGAAGGTCTTGAAACATTACTCAATGAGTTTCAGTTAGCAGAAAACTCTATACATGCTAAAAATAAAAGATTTACCAAGACACTTAAGGAATTAAAAAAGAAAAACCCTGCTGCACTGAGACCTTTGGTAGACGCATTTGCACATACCAACGGAGATGTAGATACACTTGCTAAGTTAATGAAATGGTCTGCAGATCAGATCACACCATTAGGTATGATTAAAAGTCCAGATCCAAAACAACTTAATTTGTTTGCAAGAAGTGCATGGAGTGTTGTCTATAACAACGTGTTAAGTGGACTATCAGCATTCAGAGCTGGTATAGGTAACGGAGCACAGCTCATTCTTAAACCAATTACAGCTGTACTAGGTCATGGATTCTACGGACCATTAGATGGCTTTGAAGGACTTAAACGTACCTTTTATTATAATGGTGCTGTATTTGAAACAAACAGACGGGCTTTGACTGATGCTTTTACAATGATGAAAAAAGCACACAAAGATCCTGACGCAATGATTAAAGCATATCGTAAAGACTTTGTATTTAAAGGTGAGAAAGCTTGGGATATTATGGATCAGATGAGACCAGTATACGAGAAAGAAGGTAACTGGGGTCGCCTGATGCAGCTAGACTTAGCAAGACTTATGAAACAACTGGGTCAAGCACCAATGATGCGTTACGGTATGACAGGCATGGTATTTCCTGACGTGTTTACTAGCACACACCTAGCACATAACTTATCACGTGTAAGAGCGTATGATGATGTGTTTAGTGAGTTTGGCTATGCAGACATGACTAAGATATTTGATGCAGAGAAAAAGCATTATGCTAACTTCTTTGATGCCGACGGATTAATTAAAGACAAGGTACTACGTAACGTAGCTGGTGAGGTACAGTTAAACCTAGATGATGGTCTAGCTAACTGGATTAACCAAGGTACTAACGCATATCCATTTGTAAAGTTTTTAATGATGTTCCCACGTACCAGTAGCAACTATATTAAGAATGCTCTATCGTGGACACCTATCAGCTTGATTCCGGGTATTAATAAATACTCTAAGACTATATATGCTCGAACTGATGACGATATCGCTGCAGCTCTNATGGAGCACGGTATTGACATGGCTACAGATCCTTATGCTAGAGTACTGTGGGANAACCTACGTGCTGAGTATACAGGTAGATTAGCATTTAGTGCACTACTTACAAAGACACTATGGGACTATGCAGTAGCTGGTAACATACGTGGTAATGGTCACTACAACGCATCACGTCGTAANAAAGAACGTACACAGATGGGCTATGAGCCTAANACAGTTAGAATTGGAAACCAGTGGGTAAACTATAAAGGTATTATTGGTGTAGAACACGTGTTAACTATACTAGGTGATATGGCATACTACATGAATGATCTTGATGAGTCATTATTCCAGAACTGGACATCAAAACTAACTTGGACTATAGCTGCTACATTCCTAAACGAAACACCTCTACAAGGTTTAGAACCATTAATATCAGTTACTAACGGTGACTTGACAGGATGGTCTAGATTAACTGCTAATACAGTTAGATCTTTCTTACCATTATCTGGTGGAGCTGGTGTGACTAGCAATGCTATTACATCATCACAGAAAGATATTGAAGCAGAAGTAGATCAGTATATTAAAAACAGACTACCATTCTTCTCTAGTCAACTACCAGAACAGATAGACATATGGACAGGTGAACCAGTTAACGATATAGATAACCCGGTATTACGTGTACTTAATGCTATCAGTCCAGTACAGGTAAGCGGTACAGCAGAGCCTTGGAGACAGTGGTTACTCGAAACAGGATGGGATGGACTAGCTATGCTTAACAAAGACTCTACAGGGTCATACGAGTATACACCACAAGAACGTGAGCTTATTAATAAATACATAGGTGAACAACAAATGTGGAAACAGCTAGACAGACTTAGAAAATCTAAGAGGTATGCTGAAGAAATCAGACTGCTAAAGTTACACCGTTCTACAAATGCAGATTTTAAGAACGACAGAATTAAAATACAAACTAAAAAACTTCCTATATTTAAGGAGATAAACAACATTGTAAGAAATGCACAGAAACAAGCTGAAATCAGACTACTAAGAGAAAGACCTGATATTGCAAATGTGGTACTCACACAGCAAGCAGTCGATCAAGCTATGTCTGAAGGTAACGTTCAAGGTGCAGCAGAATTACAGAAAAAAGATTTAGACACCCAGAATTTATTAAACATGAGTAAATAACAAGCACTATGGCTGTTACACAAAATTCCTACATAGGTAATGGGTCNACCACCACATACTCATTCACATTTCCATATCTTAAGGCATCAGACGTTAAGGCAAGTCNTGATGCGGTTGACACTACGGCTTTTACATTGCCNACAGCGACAACCNTACAATTTAATANTGCTCCANCTAANGGAGNNAAAATCAAAATATTTAGAGAAACAGCCACTGACAACTTAACAGCNACATTCTACGCTGGTTCAGCTATAAAGTCTGAAGATCTAAACGAAAACTTCACACAAAACTTATATAGTACACAAGAAATATCTAGTAGATATCTAAGTAACCTTGGTGGTACTATGGTAGGTAACTTTGGCTTAGGAGAAGATGCTGATATAGTATTTGAAGGTGCTACAGATAACACTAACGAAACAACTATAACAGTAGCTGACCCTACAGCTGATAGAACAATTACATTTCCTGATACTACAGGTACAGTAGTTACAACAGGAGATACTGGAACTGTTACATCTACTATGTTAGCTGACGGCACAATCGTCGCAGCTGATTTAGCTAGTAACTCTGTAACAACTGCAAAGATTACAGATCTTAATGTAACTACAGCCAAGATAGCAGCTGATGCTGTGACTGGTGCTAAAATAGCTGATGACCAGATTAACTCTGAGCATTATGTAGCTGGATCTATTGACACTGCACATATAGCAGACAGTCAGATTACAAATGCAAAGATGGCTGATAACTCAGTCAATACTACTGAACTTGTAGATGATGCTGTTACAGCTGCTAAACTAGCATCTAACTCAGTTGTATCTGCAAGTATTGTAGATGGTAGCATAGTTGAAGCTGATATAGCTAACAATGCTATTACTAATGCTAAAATGGCAGATGACTCAATTGGAGCAGCAGAGCTAATTGATACCTCTGTAGGTACAGCTGCTATCGCATCGAATGCTATAACACTTGCTAAGATGGCTGACAACTCTGTTGGTACATCTGAAATAGTTGATGATGCAGTTACAACTGCTAAGATAGCTAACAATCAAGTTACTACAACTAAGATACTAGACAGCAATGTTACAACTAATAAAATAAATAATGATGCAATTACAAGTGATAAAATAGCTGACAATGCAGTAGGTAATGAGCATCTACAAGATGATTCTGTAAGAACTCCTGAGATACAAAATGCTGCTGTAACGGCAGCTAAGATAGCAAACGATGCTATAAACGGTACAAAGATAGCTGATGATTCAATTAATAGTGAACACTATGTTGATGGAAGTATTGATACTGCTCACATTGCAGATAACCAGATAACTACAGATAAGATAGTTAACAGTGCAGTTACAGATTCTAAGATAGCATCTAACGCTGTAACTACAGATAAGATTGCTGANGCTGAACTTANAACACTGGCTGGNATGCANTCAGGNACAGCTTCAATACTTGCAAGTTCTACAGCTNTAACAGCTACTACAACTGAAATTAACCAACTCGATGGTAAAACTATTCAGACAACAGTTGCAGATAANGATGCTCAACTTCCAACATCTGGAGCTATTGTTGACTATGTTGCTGCACAGATTGCACCTCTTGGTGGACTAGAAGTTATAGCAACAGAAGTTGCATTCCCTAACACACAACCAGCAAGTGGTGTAGTTATATCTATATCAGATGCAGGCGGTGTAGTAGTTAATGGATCAGGTGTAAGTACAACTGGTAGAACAGTTGGTGGTAGCACAGTTACTATCAATGGATTCCCTTCTAGCTTACAGAGTTCTACTTTAGCAGCTGGTATAGGTTTATTAGTTAGCTCTACAGGATCTAGTCAGACATACAATTATCATAAGATACTTGGTAAAGAAGATGATATTAAACAGTTATCTGATGATATCAACGATTTTCAAAGTAGATATAGAGTATCTTCATCTGCACCTACATCTTCATTAGATAACGGTGACTTATGGTTTGACACAACAAACGGTAAGATGATGGTGTATAATAGCACCAACACTGCATGGGAAGAAGTGTCAGCTATTGGTAGCTTTAATATAAATACTTTATCCTCATCAAGTAGCACTGGTGGAGGTAGTGCAACATTCAATGGAACAGCTTATAGATTTACACTTTCTAACCCTCCTCAAGATGCACAGCAATTACTTGTTAGCATCAATGGAGTCATTCAGAAACCTAACACCGGAAGTAGCCAACCAAGCGAGGGCTTCGCTGTTTCTGGAAACGATATCATTTTTAGTGCTGCCCCTGCTTCCGGCTCTACTTCTTTCATCATTACTCTCGGACAAGCAGTCCAAATAGGTACACCGAGTGATAACACAATATCAACAGCTAAGATACAAAACCTAGCAGTCACTACAGATAAGATTGCAGCAGATGCTATTAATGGAGGAAAGATTGCNNANGATGCTNTTGGTTTTGAGCATATAGAAGAACTTACTGGTGCTTTAGATTTTGCAGACAATGCAAAAATTAGAATGGGAACAGGTGATGACCTACAAATATGGCACGATGGTTCGTTTAGTAGAATACAAAATTCTACAGGCGATTTAAATTTATACGCAGATACAAATGTTGGTATATATAACGCTGCTGGTTCAGAAATTAAGGCTTTATTTGCAACAAATGGAGCAGTAGAGCTATATTACGACAATAGTAAAAAGGTTGAGACTACAACTCTGGGAGTTAAATTTACTGGTACTACCAGTCATATGAACTGGCTTCAAGGGTCAAATGACGACAAGCTAAGATTTAATGACGGAGTAAAGGCTGTATTTGGAAATAGTGATGACCTACGAATTTATCATAATGGGTCGGACACTTATTTTGAAGCTGCCTCAACTGCTGGTCAAATTATCCATAGTGCTAATGAATGGAGACTACAGAATTTAGCTAAGAATGAAAACATGATTCTAGCCAATCAGGATGGTTTGGTTAGATTGTTTTATGATGGTAGTACAAAGTTTGAGACTACAGGTTCTGGAGCAACAGTTTCGGGTGAGTTAACTGTAACCAGTCATTTATTAATGGGTGATGGCGATAAACTTAGACTTGGTGCTAGTAATGATTTAGAGCTTCATCACTCAAGCGGTGAAAATTATATACAAGGTCATACTAATCAACTATATATAAGATCTGCTCAAGGAGTTTACATACAACCTAATACTAATGAAAACGGAGTTGTTGCTTTAGCAAATGGATCTACAGAGCTATATTGGGATAATAATAAAAGATTCTGGACTACAGATCATGGTGGTTATCTTATGGATAACGACGGTAGTGTTGAGTTAAGACTTCTTACATCTGGTGAAACTACTAGAGGTTATTTATATGCAAATGATAATAATGAAGTAGGACTTTTAGATGAAGGTGGTAACTGGGCTATTAGGCATAAAAACGATGTTATTACAGAATTTCGTATTAATAATAGTGCTCAAGCAAGTATTACTACACACGGTGGTATAGCTTTTGGAAGCGACACCGCAGCAGCTAACACTCTTGACGACTATGAAGAAGGCACTTGGACTCCGACTTTTCTTGGACAATTAAATGGTCAATCATATAGTAATCAAGTGGGAGAATATACAAAAATAGGTAGTGTGGTTGTTGCTAATTGTTATTTGAAATTAGCTGGTGATCCCGGCAGTTATGCTAGTAATGTTCATATTGGAGGATTACCTTTTGTAGGATTTAATGTCTCAGGCACTTCTGCTGCGGGCTGTGGAGTTTTAGCTTATCAAACTAACTTTATTTCTGCTACAGATGGTCGAGGAAACTTTACAGCTATGGTAAATCCTAATCAATCAAGTTTAAGATTATATACTCCAGATGGAACTTATTTTCTTTGGAGTGAGGTTAATGATAGAACTCAACAGGTAAGATTTACTATTACCTATAGAACACATGAATAGACCTTAAGGAATTAAATTATGACATTAACACAAATAAAACCAGCGGGTCTAAGCAAACCAGTCGACCTAGCTGACAATGAAAAAATAAGACTGGG
>FUFK010063073.1_pt1 | contig 11561 bp, 7 predicted proteins | sample 1021851 | NCBI WGS metagenome assembly FUFK01 (sample SAMEA51879418, study PRJEB19060) | metagenome
TAGGTCCTGGTGGACTGACAAGGGAGAGAGCTGGTTTTGAGGTTAGAGATGTACATCCAACTCATTATGGAAGAATTTGTCCAATTGAGACTCCAGAAGGTCCAAATATTGGNTTNATNAATAGNTTATCTACTTATGCAAAAATNAATAAATATGGTTTTATTGANAGTCCTTATAAGAGAGTAAAAGANGGNGTTGTTCANGANAAAGTAGAATATTTGTCAGCAATGGAAGAAACAAAATTTACNATAGCCCAAGCAAATACTAAAATTGATAAAAATGGAAAGATAGTTGAGGAATTAGTNTCTTGTAGACAAAACTTAAACTTCCTTTTNGCAAAACCTGAAACGATAGATTATATTGATGTATCGCCTAAACAATTAGTTTCAGTGGCTGCTTCATTAATACCTTTCTTAGAGAATGATGATGCGAANAGAGCANTNATGGGTTCTAACATGATGAGACAAGCTGTTCCNTTATTAAAACCTGAGGCACCTTTGGTTGGTACTGGAATAGAAAGTGATGTTGCATTAGATTCGGGGGTTACAATTGTTGCTAAAAGAGACGGAGTAGTAGATAAAATTGATGGTAAAAGAATTGTAATTAAAGTTACAGAAGAAACTGATTTCTCAAAATCTGGTGTTGATATTTATAATTTACAAAAATTTAAAAGATCTAACCAAAACACATGTATTAATCAAAGACCTTTGGTTAGAGTAGGNGATAAAGTAAAAACTGGTGATATTATTGCAGATGGTCCTTCGACNAAATTAGGCGAGTTAGCTTTAGGTAAAAANGTNACTGTAGCNTTTATGCCNTGGCANGGATACAATTTTGAAGANTCTATTTTAATTTCAGAAAGATGNGTAACNGANGATGTATTTACTTCAGTNCATATTGTTGANTANGAGATNATGGCNAGAGATACAAAACTTGGTGANGAAGAAATAACACGAGACATACCNAANGTTAATGAAGAAGCTNTAAAAAATTTAGATGAGTCAGGAATAGTATANATTGGTGCAGAGGTAAATGCGGGCGATATANTGGTAGGNAAAGTAACTCCNAAAGGAGATTCAGCATCAGGTCCTGAGGAAAAATTGTTGAGATCAATTTTTGGAGAAAAAGCAATAGATGTGACTGATACATCTTTAAGGATGTCCAGAGGAAGTAGTGGTACTGTAGTTGACGTAAGAGTATTTAATAGACATGGTATAGAAAAAGATGAAAGATCTATTACAATTGAAAGAGCTGAAATTGATCAAGTACAACAAGATAAAATTGTTGAGGAAGAAATTTTGGAGAGAAGTATTAAACAAAGAGCTGCTCAAATTTTATCAGGAGAAACCCTTTCTAAGAAAATAAAAGATGTTGAAGNTGGTTCTAAATTAGATTTTGAAACTATTAATAAAATATCAATTAATGANCTTTTTAAATTAACTATTTCAAATTCAAAAAATGANAATGCATTTTTACAATTAAAAGATCAGTATAACAAAGCAAAACAAGATATTACTGAAAGATTTGAAGANAANGTTTTAAAAATAAGAAGTGGTGATGATTTATTACCTAGTGTNATGAAAATGGTNAAAGTTTTTGTTGCNATCAAAAGAAGANTAAGACCAGGTGATAAAATGTCAGGNAGACATGGTAATAAAGGAGTTGTCAGTAANATTGTACCAGTTGAAGANATGCCTTACAGAGANGATGGACGACCAGTNGATATAGTTTTAAATCCTTTAGGTGTGCCTAGTCGTATGAATGTAGGGCAAATACTTGAAACTCACTTGGGATGGGCTTGTAAAGAATTTGGTGAACAAATTAAGAATTTAGTTAATGAAAATAACAAAAAAATTGAGAGGAATGAAAAAATAGAGAGTTTTTTAAAATCTGTTTATGGTGAAGAAATATTTGATCAAAAAGTAGATAAATTAAGTAAAACAGAATTTAAGGATTTATGTGAAAATTTACAAAATGGTATAGCTATATCCACTCCAGTTTTTGATGGAGCTAAAGAAAAAAATGTAACAGAAATGTTAGAGTTAGCAAATTTACCTAAATCAGGACAAACTTATTTATGGGATGGAAGAACTGGTGAAAAATTTGACAGACCAGTTACTGTTGGAATAATTTACATGCTTAAACTTCATCATTTAGTGGAAGACAAAATTCACGCTAGATCTACTGGTCCTTATAGTTTAGTAACTCAACAACCATTGGGTGGAAAAGCTCAATTAGGTGGACAAAGGTTTGGTGAAATGGAGGTATGGGCACTTGAGGCATATGGTGCATCATATACACTTCAAGAAATACTTACTGTAAAATCTGATGATGTTGCTGGAAGAGTAAAAGTTTATGANACTATTGTTAAGGGTGAAGAAAACTTTGAGTCTGGAATACCAGAATCATTTAACGTACTTGTTAAAGAAATTAAATCTTTGGCATTAAATGTGGAATTAAATTAATTATGAAAAAAGAACTAACAGATCTATTTAAAAATTCAGAAATATCTGAAGCTCAAAATTTTAATAGTATCAAGATCTCATTAGCTAGCCCAGAGAAAATAAAATCTTGGACCTATGGTGAAATTAAAAAACCAGAAACTATTAATTATAGAACTTTTAGACCAGANAAAGATGGNCTTTTCTGTGCAAGAATATTTGGTCCAATTAAAGATTANGAGTGTTTGTGTGGAAAATATAAAAGAATGAAATTTAGAGGCATCATCTGTGAAAAATGTGGTGTTGANGTNACAAAATCAAATGTTCGAAGAGAACGAATGGGTCATATTAATTTAGCAACACCTGTTGCACATATATGGTTTNTAAAATCANTACCCAGTAGAATAGCACTTGCTGTTGATATGAAGCTCAAAGAAGTCGAAAGGGTTTTGTATTTTGAAAATTTTATTGTCATTGAGCCAGGTTTAACAGGTCTNCAAAAAAATCAGCTTTTAAATGAGGAAGAACTAGCAAAATATCAAGATGAATACGGAGAGGAGGCTTTTACGGCTGGAATTGGAGCTGAAGCAGTTCTGGAAATGCTTAAAAATCTTGATTTAGATTTAGAAAGAAAAAATCTTGTTGAGTACATCAAAGAGACGAAATCAAAAGTTAATGAAGAAAGAGCTATTAAGAGATTAAAATTAATTGANTCTTTTATTGAAACTGGTCAAAAACCTGAGTGGATGATCATGACTGTTGTTCCAGTTATTCCACCGGAATTAAGACCGTTGGTCCCACTTGATGGTGGAAGATTTGCAACATCAGATCTAAATGATCTTTATAGAAGGGTTATTAACAGAAATAATCGTTTAAAGAGACTAATGGATCTTAAGGCACCAGATATTATCATTAGAAATGAAAAAAGAATGTTACAAGAATCTGTTGATGCACTTTTTGATAACGGAAGAAGAGGTAGAGTAATTACTGGAACAGGTAAAAGACCATTAAAATCTTTAGCCGAGATGTTAAAAGGAAAACAAGGAAGATTTAGACAAAATCTTCTTGGTAAAAGAGTTGATTATTCAGGTCGTTCAGTCATCGTAGTAGGTCCAGACCTAAAATTACACGAATGTGGATTACCAAAAAAAATGGCGTTAGAGTTATTTAAACCATTTTTATATGCAAGACTTAATAAACTAGGTTTAGCTTCAACAATTAAACAAGCAAAAAAATTAGTTGAGAAAGAAACTAACGCTGTCTGGGATGCACTTGAATTAATTGTTAGAGAACATCCAGTTTTACTAAATAGAGCTCCAACACTTCATAGGTTGGGAGTCCAAGCTTTTGAACCAAAATTAATTGAGGGAGATGCGATTGAATTACACCCTTTAACATGTGCTGCGTTTAATGCAGATTTTGATGGTGATCAAATGGCTGTTCACGTTCCTTTAAGTTTGGAGGCTCAACTTGAGGCCAGAATATTAATGCTATCAACTAACAATATTCTTTCTCCATCTAACGGAAAACCAATAATTGTCCCAAGTCAGGATATGATTTTAGGAATTTATTATTTATCTCAAGAACCAGTCACTGATAAGCCAGCTGGATATTTTTTAAATGCGGATCAAATTGAATTTGCGCTTTCTTCTGGTCAAATTAAAGTTCATAGTACAATTATTTCTAGATTTGAAACTGTTGATGAAAAGGGTAATCAAAAATTTGAGAAATATACATCTACTGCAGGAAGATTTTTACTAGCTAACTTATTGCCTAAAAATAATAATATTAAGTTTTCTTTAATTGATAGAATTTTACCAAAGAAAACAGTTTCAGAGATTATTGATATTGTCTTTAGATTTTGTGGTCAAAAAAGAACAGTCATTTTCTGTGATAAATTAAAGGATCTAGGGTTTAAACATGCATTTAAAGCAGGAATTTCTTTTGGTAAAGATGACTTAGTCATTCCGGAAAGTAAAAATAAACTTATTGATGATACTAAAAAACTAATAGCTGACTATGAAACTCAATATTCTGAAGGACTAATTACAAGAGGAGAAAAATACAACAAAGTTGTTGATGCATGGTCAAAATGTACTGATCAAGTAGCATCCGAAATGATGAAAGGAATTTCTGCTACAGAAAAAACTACAGAAGGTTTGAAAATAAATTCAGTATTTATGATGGCAGATAGTGGAGCAAGAGGATCTGCAGCACAAATGAAACAATTAGCTGGAATGAGAGGACTTATTGCAAAACCATCAGGTGAAATTATTGAAAGCCCAATAACCTCGAATTTTAAAGAGGGTTTAACTGCATTAGAATATTTTAATTCTACTCATGGTGCTAGAAAAGGTCTAGCTGATACAGCCCTTAAAACTGCTAGCTCAGGTTATTTAACTAGAAGATTATGTGATGTTGCCCAAGATTTAACTGTTACAAAAAAAGAATGTGATTGTAAAAATCCTGGATTCATCGAACTTTCAGAAATTCTGGAAGGTGGAAATGTTGTTGTAAGCTTATCAGAAAGAGCTTTGGGAAGAGTTACTTTTGACGATGTAAAGCATCCAATAACTGGTGAAATTATAATTAAAAAGTTAACTATGATTGATGAGGCTGGTTGTGATAAGATAGATTCTGCAGGAATAAAATCAGTTAAGGTTTATTCTGTTATGACATGTGGATCTAAAGAAGGTGTATGTGCTACTTCTTATGGAAGAGATTTATCTAGAGGTCAGATGGTTCATGTAGGTGAGGCAATTGGAATGATTTCTGCACAATCAATTGGAGAACCAGGAACGCAACTAACAATGAGAACTTTCCACGTAGGTGGAACTGCTTCAGTTAAACAAGACTCACAAATAGTCACTAAAAATGAAGGGACTTTAAAAATTATTAACTCAAACATTTTAGAGGATTCTAAAAAGAACTTGATTGTCATGGGTAGAAATACACAATTATCTATTGAGGACGATAATGGAGTTCAAATTGCAGTCTATAAAGTAGCCTATGGTTCGAAATTATTTTTTAAAAACGGTGATAAAGTAAAAGCTAATACAAAAATTTGTGAATGGGATCCTTACACTACCCCAGTGATTGCTGAAAAAAGTGGTATTGCAAGCTATGTTGATTTAATTGATGGTGTATCTATTCAAGAGACTACAGATGATGCGACAGGTATATCTTCAAAATCAGTAGTTGATTGGCGTTCTCAATCAAAAAGTACAGATTTAAAACCAAGAATTACTTTAAGAGATGAAAAAGGAAACGTGATTAAAAAGGCGGATGANAATGAAGCNAGATATTATTTAGTTCCTGACTCAATTTTATCAGTNAAAGATGGTCAAAAAGTTTCTGCTGGTGATGTGATTGCTAGATTACCTAAAGAAACGACTAAAACTAAAGATATCACTGGAGGTCTTCCAAGAGTTGCTGAATTGTTTGAAGCTAGAAAAGCTAAAGATAGTGCAATCATTGCTGAAAATGATGGACAAGTTATATTTGGAAAAGAAGTTAGAGGAAAGCAAAGAATATCAATTGTGCCTGAAGATGGATCAGAACCATCTAATTATTTAATACCCAAGGGAAAACATATTAATTTTAATCAGGGTGAAAAAATTAAAAAAGGAGAATATTTATTAGATGGACAGCCATTACCACACGATATTCTTAGAATTATGGGCATAAAAGATCTAACTGAGTATTTTGTTAATCAGGTTCAAGAGGTTTATAGATTACAGGGTGTAATTATTAACGATAAACACATAGAAACTATTTTAAGACAAATGTTGAAAAAAGTTGAGGTAAAAACAACTGGTGATTCCTCTTATTTACCTGGTGAAATCATTGATAGAATAAAATTTGATAATGTTAATGAAAAATTAAAATCTGAGGGTAAAAAACCAGCCACTGGAGAAAGAGTTTTAATGGGAATTACCAAAGCTTCTCTGCAGACAGAATCATTTATTTCTGCTGCATCATTCCAGGAAACTACAAGAGTTCTTACAGATGCTGCTATCAAAGGTAAAGTTGATCCACTTAATGGTTTAAAAGAGAATGTAATAGTTGGACGATTAGTACCTGCTGGAACTGGTAATATTAAAAACAAATGGAACAAAAAAGCTCTACAAGATGACAATAAATTTCTTTCTGAGCAAGAGCAGATTGAACAGCCAGAAACCCCTGTAAATCAATAAAAATAACACGTTTGCTAACTAGTTTTAGTTTGACAAAATTAAATTAATAAGTATTTTGGCGATATTTTTTGGTTGGAATGTAGTGTTAACTTTAGACACTAAACGCTGCCACAAATAACCTGTCAGTTATTTCATTCAAAAATAAACAATTATAAAATTTACAGATATGCCAACTATTAACCAGTTGTTAAGAAAAAAAAGAACTAAACCAATTGCTAGGAACAAGGTTCCAGCATTACAAAAACAACCACTCAAACGAGGAGTTTGTGTAAAAGTTTATACTACAACTCCAAAAAAACCTAATTCTGCTTTAAGAAAAGTTGCTAGAGTGAGATTATCAAATGGTTTTGAAGTAACTGCTTATATACCTGGAGAAGGTCATAATCTTCAAGAACACTCTGTTGTATTAATTAGAGGTGGTAGGGTTAAAGATTTACCAGGTGTACGTTATCACATTTTAAGAGGTAATTTAGACACTCAAGGAGTGGCNAATAGAAAGAAAAGAAGATCTTTGTANGGAACAAAAAAAGGTAAATAGATATGTCTAGAAAAAAAACACAACCTAAAAAAAATATTGTTCCTGATCCAAAATTTAATTCCACAATTATTCCTAAGNTAATTAATAATATTATGTACGATGGTAAAAGAGGTGTAGCCACTAAAATAGTTTATGATGCAATTGAAAAGATTAAAACNAANTCAAAAGATGAACCTATNAATATTTTTAATGAAGCAATTAATAATATTAAACCNACTGTAGAAGTNAGATCACGAAGAGTAGGTGGAGCTACCTACCAAGTTCCAGTTGAAGTAAAAAGTAAACGAGCTCAAGCTTTGGCTATCAGATGGCTTATAGACTCAGCAAGAAAAAGAAAAGATAAACATATGTCTGATAAAATTTTCAATGAACTTTATGATGCATATGAAAAAAAAGGTGCAGCTGTAAAGAAAAAAGANGATGTNCATAAAATGGCAGAGTCTAATAAGGCTTTTGCACACTTTAGGTGGTAAAATATTATGGCTAGATCTCACACATTAGACAAATATAGAAACATTGGGATCATGGCCCACATAGATGCCGGTAAAACAACTACAACTGAAAGAATTTTATATTACACAGGGAAAAGTCATAAAATTGGTGAAGTTCACGATGGTGCAGCTACCATGGATTGGATGGAACAAGAACAAGAAAGAGGCATTACAATTACATCAGCAGCAACAACCTGTTTCTGGCAAGATCATAGAATTAATATTATCGATACACCAGGTCACGTGGATTTTACTATTGAAGTTGAAAGATCACTTAAGGTACTTGATGGAGCGGTTGCAGTGTTTGATGGTGTAGCAGGTGTGGAACCTCAATCAGAAACAGTATGGCGACAAGCTGATAAATATAAAGTACCAAGAATTTGTTTTGTAAATAAGTTAGATAGAACTGGTGCAGACTTCTTTAGGTGTGTAGATATGATTAAAGACAGATTGGGAGCAAAACCATTGGTTATACAAGTACCAATCGGTATTGAAGCCTCTTTAACTGGTGTTGTTGACCTTGTTAAAATGAAAGCACAAGTTTGGAAAAATGAAGCTCTAGGTGCCGAATGGGAATATAAAGATATCCCAGAGGATCTTAAAGAAATCTCTCAAAAATACCGAACAGAATTAGTCGAAATGGCTGTAGAACAAGACGAAAAATTGATGGAGTCTTATTTAAATGGTGAAGAAATTAAAGAAGAAGATTTAATTAAATGTATAAGAAAAGGAACATTAAATTTTGATTTTGTTCCTGTATTAACTGGTTCAGCTTTTAAAAATAAGGGTGTTCAGCCACTACTTGATGCAGTGATNAATTATCTTCCAAGTCCTATTGATATTGGTTCAATNAAAGGAACTAAATTAGGATCAGAGGATGAAATNGAAATGAAATTTGANGATANTGCNCCATTTTCTGCNTTAGCATTTAAAGTNGCAAATGATCCATTTGTTGGNTCATTAACATTTATTAGAGTTTATTCAGGTACAATAAAAACAGGAACAGCTGTATACAATTCCTCAAAAGAAAAAGAAGAAAGAGTTGGTAGAATGTTATTAATGCATGCTAACTCTCGAGAGGACATTAAAGAGGCTAATGCAGGTGATATCGTATCACTAGCTGGCTTGAAAAATACCATTACTGGACACACGCTATGTAATAAAGACAATCCGGTTCTTCTTGAACCTATGGAATTTCCTGATCCAGTAATTGAAATTGCTGTTGAACCAAAAACAAAAGCTGACCAAGAAAAAATGGGAGAAGCTTTGGGAAGATTAGCTAAAGAAGATCCCTCATTTAGAGTTTCATCTGATGAAGAATCTGGACAAACAATTATTAANGGAATGGGTGAATTACACTTAGATATNATTGTTGATAGAATGAAAAGAGAATTTAAAGTTGAAGCAAATGTTGGAGCTCCACAAGTAGCATACAGAGAAACAATAGAAAACTCATCAGAAGTAGAATACACACATAAAAAACAAAGTGGTGGTGCAGGACAATTTGCAAAAGTCAAATTATTAGTAGAACCGCAAGAACCTGGTAAAGGGAGAGCTGTTGAAAGTAAAATTAAAGGTGGAGCAATTCCAAAAGAATTNATTCCAGGNGTGGAAAAAGGTATCGAAACAGTATCAGATGGTGGAATTTTAGCAGGGTTTCCAATGATTGACTATAAAGTTACAATTTTAGATGGTTTACATCACGATGTTGACTCTAGCGTATTAGCTTTTGAACTTGCAAGTAGAGCATGTTTTAAAGATGCTTGTACAAAAGGTGGTTTAAAATTANTAGANCCAGTCATGAGAGTTGANGTNGTAACNCCTGAAGATTATATGGGTGANGTTATTGGAGACTTAAATAGTCGAAGAGGACAAATAAGTACTCAAGANCAAAGAGGTAATGCAACAGTAATAACTGCAATGGTGCCTTTNGCNAATATGTTTGGATATATTAATAGTTTAAGATCAATGTCACAAGGGCGAGCACAATATTCAATGTTTTTTGATCATTATGCAAAAGTNCCACAAAATGTTCAAGACGAAGTAACAAAAAAAATAGCAGGCTAAAATGGAAAAACAGAATATTAGAATTAAACTCAGAGCTTACGACAATAAGATTTTAGATGCTTCAACTGAAGAGATTGTAAATACAGTCAAAAGAACTGGGGCTACAATAAAAGGTCCAATTCCATTACCAACTAGAATTGAAAGATATACAGTTTTAAGATCTCCTCATATAGATAAAAAAAGNAGAGAACAATTTGAGTCNNGNACCCATAAAAGATTAATTGATATAATTGAGCCAACACCACAGACTGTCGAGGCTTTAATGAAGTTAGATTTAGCATCAGGAGTAGACGTGGAGATTAAAATATAATTATGAGTGAGATTGCTTTATTAGGAAAAAAAATTGGAATGACTAGAGAATTTTATAAATCTGGTCAGTTAGTTCCAGTTACTGTGTTAAAAATGGAAAAAGCTAGAGTAATCCAGGTAATAGATAAAGAAAAAAGAGGTTACACTGCAGTTCAACTTGGATACGGAAAAATCAAAAACTCAAAACTAACAAAGGCTATGAAAGGTTATTTTTCAAAAAGAAATACTGAAGCTAAAAGGAAACTTAAAGAATATAGGGTTCAAAATATTGAAAATTATAAAGAGGGAAATGAATTTGGTTTAGAGATTTTTAAAGATGTTAAATTTGTAGATACTAGATCAAAAACGATTGGAAAAGGTTTTGCAGGAGCTATGAAAAGACACAATTTTGGTGGTTTGAGAGCTACACATGGTGTTTCAATTTCACATAGATCACATGGTTCAACGGGTCAAAGACAAGATCCTGGTAAAGTATTTAAGGGAAAAAAAATGGCTGGACATATGGGAGATAAATTAAGAACTATGCAAAATATCGAAATTATCAAAACGGATCTAGAAAATGAGCTTCTATATTTAAAAGGTTCTATCCCAGGAGCAAAAAACTCTGAAATTCTCGTAAAAGGTTCAGTTAAAAATATAAAAAAAATGACTATCAGTGAAAAACATAAAGCTGCTGAATTAGCTAAGAAAACACCAGAGAAAAAGAAAAAATAATGAAAGTCGATAAAATTAATTTAGATGGTAAAAAAAGTTCTATTGAAGTCTTAGATAAGATTTTTTCAGCTAAGATAAATAAGAAATTAGTGAATACAGTTTTATATAAGACTAATGCTAACTATAAAGGTAGGCATGCAAAAACTAAGCAGCAAAACGAAGTCTCAGGTCCAACATCAAAAATTTATGCACAAAAAGGAACAGGTAATGCTAGACACGCAAGTAGAAAAGCCCCAATCTTTGTTGGTGGTGGTATTGCTCATGGTCCTAAAGGAGAGCTATCATATAAAAAAAGAAAACTAAATAAGAGTGAAAAAAAACAAAGTATAGCATCTTTAATTAGTGACAAGATAAAGAACAACAATCTTCTAATTTTTAGCGATTTTAGTTCTAAAATAAAAAAGACTAAAGAGATGAGCTTAATTTTAAAGAAATTTCAAATATCAAATTCAATTATAATTCTAGACAAAACCTCAAAAGATAATGTTGAAAAATCAATTAGAAATATTCCAAACATCAAAGTGACAGACATTAATCATTTTAGTGCGTTTGATATAGTCAAGTTTGAAAAGGTTGTATTTACTGAAACATCCGTAAAAGAATTAGAAAAGAGGTATGCTTAAGATGGAAAAGATACATTTATACGACAAAATTTTATCACCTTTAGTTACTGAAAAATCAACAAATTTATCAGAACAAAATAAGATTGTTTTTAAGGTGCCTTCAAAAGCAAATAAGAAAAATATAAAAAACAACATTGAAAAAATTTTCAAAGTAAATGTTACAAAGATAAATATTATCAATA
>FUFK010070501.1_pt1 | contig 11560 bp, 16 predicted proteins | sample 1021851 | NCBI WGS metagenome assembly FUFK01 (sample SAMEA51879418, study PRJEB19060) | metagenome
TGGTATTGATCCAATGGCTGCTATTGCTCAGAAAATGGCGGCATACGTCAACAACCAAAAGCAGAAGGATTTATATTCTTGCTTGACTGGTGCATTTGGATCTATCAATGCTAATGACAGTAACTCAGCTTTATTTGCTTTGACTATTGATTCAGAATCTGGCGATACTCCAACAACTCTAAGTCCAAGACATATTGCAAAGGCAAAGTCTTTACTNGGAGATCAAGGTGGCAAGCTTACAGCAATAGCAATGCACTCNAATGTTTANGGNGACTTGNTAGAGCGTAATATGATTGANCGNATNTANGACAANACAGGNGCACCAGATACAGGAGCNACNNCTGGTAGNACAACAAGAGCTTTTGATGGCCCTAATGTTGTTGAGNNNTTTGGTGGTNTAAGAATTATCGTTTCTGANGATATTCCNACAACAGGNTCTGGAGCTTCAACTGAGTATTCAACATTCTTCTTTACACAAGGGGCAGTTGTTACAGGTGAGCAAGCACCAATCAGAACACAAACTGATCGTGATATTTTAGCTTTGGAAGAAGCTATGGCAGTGGATCTCCACTANATCTATCACCCAGTAGGTCTTAAGTACGCNGTATCAACAGTTAACCCAAACAGAACAGTTTTGGAAACAGTTGCATCATGGTCGAAAGTGTATGAGACAAAGAATATCGGTATTGTTAGAGCTACTAACGTATCTAATCAGGATTAATCATGCCATCACTATTTGAAGTAACTGCTGGGTCTTTAGTAGGCCCAACAACAGGTGGAACTGTAACTCAGGCCACAAACAAATCAACAGGTGTAACTCTAAATACAGAGTCTGGTCAAATCACAATGAACAATGCACAGCTTGACGCTGGCACAGAAGTATCTTTCACAGTAACNAACAGCAAGATTGCAGCAACAGATGTTGTTGTGGCTTGTCATGGTTCTGCTGGAACTGCTGGTTCATATTTGGTAAATGCAAATGCGATTGCTGCTGGNTCTTTTGCAGTAACAGTTTCAAACGTATCTGCTGGAAACCTNAGTGAAGCTATTGTTATAAACTTTGTTGCTCTTAAGGGTGCATCAAGCTAATGGCAATGTTCGCTTTTAGGCGAATGAGAGAACAAAATGAGGCTGCNCAAAAAGCAGCTTCACTTGTTCAAACTCTGGAAAAGCCAAAACCAAAATCTAAGTCCAAAAAGGTAAAACTCAATGGCGATAACTCTTGATGCTACTGTTGGCGGTGCTAACGCAAACACTTATATAACTCTTGCTGATGCAAACACATTTATTGAGGGTTTAGTCCTTAGTGATGACGCTGCCGCATGGGANGGNTCAAGCAATGATAANAAAAACAGAGCTTTATTTACCGCAGCCCAGAGAATAGACAGAGAGAAATTTTTAGGAGCTAGAGTAGCTGATACTCAAGCTTTGGAGTGGCCTAGATCAGGAGTAAGGAAACCTGACACATACACTAACCTGTATGGTTTAAGTTTTCCAAATAGATTAGTTGCGGACTATTATCTTGATACTGAAATCCCAGACAGGGTAAAACACGCACAGGTCATTTTGGCTGTATATCTAAACAACAACAGGAACGGACTGGAACTAAGCGGCCTAGAGGACTTTGCTGCTGTAAGTATTGGTAATATAAATGTAACTCCCAGATTTTATGGGGCAACTGGTATTGATCGAATCCCACCGATAGTTGATCATTACTTGATGGGTATTAGAATAGGTGGAAGAGCAAACTTATCAATCAAGAGGTCTTAAAGTGAACTACGGCTATCAATACCCAGCAGGGATAATCATTACCGATACGGCTGCTCATACTGGCAGATTCGGTAAAGTGCATTGTTTATCAAATGCAGAGGTAACTTTAATTGCTGAGAACTTAACAGAAAATGGTTCTTCAACTATCAATGGCATCACCATGAAATCATCATCTGAAATTGAAGGTGTGATCACAAGCATTACTCTTGCAAGTGGTCAGGTCATAGCTTATTCATTATGAGTCTTGCTAATGCACTAAAAAAAGCTGCATCAAAAACTCTGAGCAAACTTGGAGGTGATGTCACTATTAGACAGGTAACAGCAGGGGCATACAATACCACCACTGGAGCTATTACAGAATCTACATCTGATACGACTATTAAAGGTGCATTAAGTAATGTTGCAAGAAATCAGGTTAATGATTTGATTGAGTCACAAGATAAATTGTTAACTGTATCTGCTGGTGATCTTACATTTGTCCCTACAACAAAAGACAGAGTAGTTATTAGTAATGTGGAATTTAAAATTATTCAAGTTGTTATAAATGAGCAAAATAATACACCTGTTAGTTTTGATCTTATCTTGAGGTAAAGATGGCGAGAAAAATAAAAGTTTCTGAGATTGATGACTTTTTTGAGGAACTTGTTGTTGATCTTGTTGCTGCTACAACTTTGGAGTGGACAAGAAGAGTAAAAAAAGCCACACCAGTTAGGGTTGTTTACAAAGGTGAACCAAAGGGAGGAGGTCAGTTAAGAGCAGCTTGGCAGACAGAAATAAAAAAATTTGAAGGGACTGTTACTAATAATCTTGTTTATGCAGAACCTGTTTGCTTTGGTGTAAACCTACCACCATCATGGGGAGGAACATATAGAACAAGACAAAATACTGTCGCTGGATTTCCAGAACTTATAGGCAAGGAACTTGAGCAATATGTAATAAGACAACTTGGGAGGGGTATCTGATGGCAGCAATAGATTTAAACACAGTCAGATCAACAATAGAGGCTAGGTTAGCCACAGAGCTTACCTCAAGTCCAGCAATACCTGTAGTTTTCAGTAATATGACCTTTGATTCAACTGCTGAAGATACTTTTGTTCAATGTATAACCAGCTTTGGTGCAAATGAATACTTGACTCAGGGAGACTCAAGTAGTGCTTCAAATAATATTGTTGGATTGATATTGCTTAATGTCTTTACAGAAGAGGGTATCGGGGCAGGGTCTAACTTTACAATTTGCAAGAGACTTAGGGACTTATACAATAGAATTACTGTTTCTAATGTAATTTTTGATTCACCTATTGGGCCTGAGATACTTACTTCAAGTCCAGAGGGTAAATTTCAAACACAAATTAGAATCACTTTTAATATTTATGAGGACTTGTAATGGAAATTACAGAAGAAATGCTTGACGCTATTGAAGCTGTCAAAGGTAGACGAGAGCCACAGTATTGGGATAATAAGTGTAAAAGATTTATGGAAAAACAAGAATTAAATCTATCAATTTTATCAAAAGATGAACTTGAGAAAAAAGGCAGAGAACTTGGAATAGAGTTAGATAAAAGAAAATCTAAAGACAAACTTATTGAAGAAATAGAAAAACTACAGAAAAAAGGTTAATATAATTATAAATATTTCTTTTTATCGTTATGGCTGCTGTAAAAGGTGATGTAGGGCAAGTCAAATTTGATGATGACGGCTCCTCAGTCAACCCAGTATTAGGCACTAGAGAATGGTCTATGTCTATCACTAAAGATACCCAAGAAACAACTGTTCAAGGTGACACTTTCAAATCTTTTGTTGGTGGATTAATTGAAGGTGAGGGATCTGCCGTTCTTCAATATGACAACGCTGCCTCTGGTGAGACTGCAACATTTATGGATGGTGTTTTAACTACTGGTGACTCAGCAACAGCATCTTTTGAGCTTTTCCCTGATAGTGCAAGCGGAACTAAAAAAATAAGCTTTAGTGGCCTTATAACAAACTTTGAGCAGGGTTCAGCTATAGGTGATGTCAGCACAATTAACATCACATTCAAGCCATCTGGCACTATTACATCAGCAATCTAAAAAAGTAAAAATCTTCGCATTTATTTATGGCAACTGAAAGAACCGCAGACCTTATTCTTGGAGCTTTTCAAGATGAAATGGTCACAAGACGACAATTTGAGGTAAAAGATTCAAAAGGCAAAGTAGTCACTACTATTTACTTCAAACCAATTACAAGATATGCAAGAGTAAAAGCACAACAATTAGCTGGCCCAAATGCTGATGCTTTGGTTGTATCAACTCAACTTCTTTGTCAAATGGCAGAAAAAGAGGATGGAACTCCAGCTTTTGATATGTCAGATGCACCAATGTTGCAAAGACAACTTCCAGAGAAAGTTTTAAATGATCTTGAACTTTTCTTGAATGATATTCAGCTTGATATTGATACAGCAAAAAAAGAATAAATGGGGATAACTGGCTTAGATTTGAGTTTTTCCTAGCAACAGAACTTGGCAAAACAGTACAAGAACTCAGAGTAAATATGACTGAGGCAGAGTTTATATATTGGGCTGGATACTATGAAATTAAACATGAAGAAGAAAAGAAGGCATTGCAACGACAAAAACGCAATTCAAGGTAATATAGAATAAAGGTTTTTTTTATTTGTGGCAGAAGCAGTCGTTAGGTTAAGAGTTGATGCTAGCGGTGCGACTAGGGCGTTGAATGGTGTACAAAATCAAACAAATAAATTACAGAACTCGTTTAATGGCTTAAGAAATGCCATTGCTGCAACTGGTATTGTTTTAATCGGCAGACAAGCGGTAAAGACATCAGCAAACTTTGAAAAGCTTAAGGTCAGATTAGGCTTACTTACAAAAGAAAGTGGTAGTTTTGCAAAATCACTTCAAATAGCCTCTGATGCTCAAAAGGCTTTTGGCTTGAGTGCAACTGAGGCTCTTGAAGGTGTTACAGATATTACAGCAAGACTTGCACCACTAAAAGTTGGAGTTGAAGATATAAGAACTGTATTTTTTGGATTTAATACAGCCGCAAAATTGGCTGGTGCATCAGCGATAGAATCATCAAACGCATTTAGACAACTAGCACAGGCTCTTGGATCAGGAAGGCTTGCTGGTGATGAATTTAGGAGCGTCTCAGAACAAGTGCCAACAGTACTTGCTCCTATAGCTGAAGAACTTGGAGTTACTATTGGTGAACTTAAAAAATTAGCTGCTGATGGTAAATTGACAAGTGATGTCGTTCTCAGAGCTTTAGCAAGGGTGGGAAATGAAGGAAGTGGATTTTTGCAGCAATTATTAAAAAATGACCCTACACAAGTATTTAAAAACTTTAGTAATGCAACAGAGGATTTGTCCAGAGCTTTTGGAGATCAACTCAGACCAGCAGTTGAAGAGGTTACAATATTGTTAACAAAATTAATTGATAAAACTACAGAATTTGTTAATTCACCGATAGGACAAACTGCATTGATATTTGCTGCTATAGCTACAGCTGCCAAAGGTGTTGCAGTTGCAATTCCTTTAGTGACTGCTGGTTTGATTAAGTTAGCTAAGGCTGGAGGTCTTGCTACAGTTGCACTTAACGCATTGCCTTTTGTAGCAATAATAGGTCTTATTGGTGGTTTTACTACTGCATTGATCGCAGCAAAAAGAGAACAAGATAATTTTAATAAAGCAGTAAAAGAAGGTGGTGCGGAAATGCTTAGAGCAGAAATGGCTAAAGTTGATGCAAGGAGGGTGCAAATTTTAAGAAGGCTTGCACAAGCAGAAGAAACTAATAATAAACGAGCAATAAATTCATTAAATAAACAATTAGCTGTTGAACACAAAAATTATAAAGTTCTAAGAGATAAGTTGCATGAACAAATTAAAACTACAAATGAGATAGATAAATCAAATAAAAAACTTGAGGATCAAGAAGAACAAATTAAAAAAAATAAAGCCGCTGCTGAAGAACTTAAAAAGAAATTTACTGAAATTGGTGAAGAGATTGAAGGCAGTATAAAAAATAACTTAAGAGAGGCTATTACTGGTGCGCAAAGCTTTGGTCAAGCAATGACAAATGTATTAAATCGCATAAGAGATAAAATCATTGACGCACAGCTAGACAAGCTTATAGGTGGCTTTGGAGAGGCATTTGGTAAGAGTGCAAGCGGTGGAGAGAAAAAAGGATTAGGAGGTTTTCTTGGCGGTTTACTTGGTGGTCTTTTCAAAGCTAATGGTGGCCCTGTCAAAGCTGGTCAACCTTATATTGTTGGAGAACGTCAACCTGAGTTGTTTGTTCCAAGAAGCTCTGGAACCATTCTGCCATCTGTCCCCATGAGTGGAGGTGGAGATAGTGTTACAAATGTTATAACTGTGAATGTTGATGCAAACTCAAGCAATGTCTCTGGAAACAGTGCAGATGCAAATAATCTTGGTAATCAAATTGCGGCAGCGATACAATCAGAACTAATCAAACAGAAACGTGCTGGAGGTTTATTGGCATAATGGCTACCTTTCCATCAATCACCCCTCAGTATTCGACACAGGAAACTGTAAATCAAGATGCGCTTCGGATAAAACTTGGTGATGGATATGAACAGCGTTTAGTTCAAGGATTGCCAGCAAATAAAAGATTAATTTCATTAAATTTAACTTTTAATATTACTACTACTGACGCAGATACTATAGACACTTTTTTAGATGCAAGATTTGACGATCAGGCTAACTTTGATTTTACTCCGCCTCATCATTCATCAGCTTTGAAATTTATATGTACAAGAAGATCGAGAACAGCAATTTTAAACAATAGAGTAGTTATGAATTTAACATTTGAACAAGTTGCAGAACCATAATGGCAATACCAGTATCTGAACTACAAAAACTGAATCCTAGTTCAAGGATAGAACTTTTTGTATTAGAACTTGTAGAGGGGTTGCACTATGCAACAGGAAACCCATCAAGTGTACCAACAACATTCAGATTTCATGCTGGCTCAAGTATGAACTCGAATGCAGAAATTGTTTGGCAAGGAAATTCTTATCAGAGAGTTCCCATTACATTTGAAGGTGCTGAGTTTACTGGTAAAGGACAAATTCCAAGACCAACATTAACTATTGCAAATTTAGGCGGTATCACAAGAAGTGGGTCAGTAATTACAATGACTGATTTATTGATAATTGTAAATTTAACAACACCTCATAATGATTTGGCAGATGCTAAGCTGACTCGCATAACAACGCTTGCAAGTGAACTTGATGCGGCTAATTTTCCTAGTAGTAGCAATCCATTTGGTACTCCTTCATCAAATGAATTACCACAGGAAATATTTTTTATTGATAGAAAAACATCTGAAACTAGAGAAATTGTTCAATTTGAACTTGTAGGAGCTTTAGATCAAGCAAATAAAAAGTTACCAGCTAGACAAGTTACGAGGAATGAGTTTGCTGGTGTCGGTACTTTTATTAATACATAATGGAATTTAAATGGAAACAAGATGCGATAAATCATGCTATACAATGTGATCCAGAAGAATCATGCGGTATTATTGGAGTAAAAAATAATCAAGAAAAATATTATCCTTGTAAAAATATATCAAATGAATTTAAAGCAGAATCTTTTGTAATAGATCCTTTAGATTGGGCAGAAGCAGAGGATTCTGTAGATGAGATTACAGGGATTGTACATAGCCATCCACAAGATGTTCTTGAGTTTTCTGAATCAGATAAATATAGCTGTAAGGCAATTGACCTTACTTTTTATCTCATTTCGCCAAAATCGGATAAAATAGCAGTAATCAGACCTGAAGAAATAGATGCTTAAAAAAATCAAAGTTTACGGTACACTTAGAAAATTTTTAGGTCAGGCAGAATTTGAAGTTGATCTAAATACTCCTAGAGAGGCAATAAGTTTTTTAGTTTGTAATTTTAAAGGTATTGAAGAACATATGGCAAAGCAGTTTTATACTATACAAGTCGGTGCAAGAGTTATAACTGAGGATTTACTAAATTTCAGATCACAAGATGATATAAAAATTATTCCAGTTGTTCATGGTAATTTTTTACCGATTTTACTTGGTGCTGGAGCTTTGTTTACAAGTTCAACTATTGGCGGAACACTTTTAGGTAGTAAACTTTTAGCTACAGTTGCCACAAGTGTATTAACAACTGTTGGAACGAGTATGGTTATTGATGGTGTTACAGCTATGTTAACACCACAGGAAAGAACAAATAGTGCTGTATCAGGACAAGATAGTTTAGACCCGTCAGCGTTGGCCTCTAATTATTCCTTTACAGGGCTAACAAATATCAGTAATGCTGGTGTCCCAGTAAATTTGGTATATGGAGAAATCTTGGTTGGCTCTATTGTAGTTTCTAATGGTGTTGATACAGTTCAAGTAGAAGGTAACAACTGATGGCTATTCAAGAGTTTGATCAAAATACAGTATTTAATAACCCTGATCTGCCTAGTGGTGCTTTATCTTCCAAGCAGTTCAACACGATTGTTGAGTTATTAGGGGAAGGGGAGATAGAAGGATCAGCAACCGCATCAAAGGCCAGTATTACAGACAAGACATCAACTGCATACTTCAATGCTTTTAAAAAAGATATATTCCTAAATGGCACTCAGGTTTTACAGGAAGCTGCGAGCAACACCGCTCCAGAGGACAGTGATTTTAATTTTAAAGATGTAGGCTTTGATTTTAGGCTTGGCACTTCAAGCCAAACATTTATTGATGGAATATCAAACATTGAAACTGAAACTGTAATTGGTACAACTGTAACCACTTCAACTCCTGTAACTCATACTGTAAGTTCAAGTGATATTAATGCAGTTCGAGTAACTTTAAGATTTCCCTCTATGCAAAAGTTTGAAGATGATGGCGATATAAATGGTGTAGAGGTAAATTTATTAATTAAAACTATTGAAAATGATGGAACAACAACAACTGTTATTGATGACACTGTAAAAGGTAGATCAACAAACGCATATTTCAGAGATTATATTGTAAAACTTAAATCAACAACATCTTTTCCTGTTGCTATAAGAGTTGAAAGGGTAACGGCAGACAGTTCAGATGCAACTTTAGTTAATGCCTTTCAGTTTCAACAGGCCACTAATATAATTTTTGAACAGAACGCATATGCAAATACTGCTCATGTTGCATTAAGGTTTAATGCTGAACAGTTCCCAAGAGTCCCCAAGAGGGTGTTCCGTATCAGAGGCCGCAAAGTCAAGATACCACACAACGCAACTGTAGACTTGCAAACAGGTGCAATTTCTTATGCAGGCACTTTTAACGGCACTTTTAAAACAGACAAGGAATGGACAACAGATCCAGCTTGGATACTTTATGACTTGCTCATTGATACAAGGGCGGGGTGTGGCATTGCAGAAACAAATTTAGATAAATTTACATTTAAAACTGTAAGTGAATATTGCGGAGAATCTGTTGACGCTGGTAACGGTGATGGGTCTACAGAGCCAAGATTTAGTTGCAATGTAAATATAACGCAGCAACAAGAGGCATACACGTTAATAAATTCTCTTTGTTCTGTAATGAGAGTAATGCCTTTTTATTCTGCTGGTGGTATTGCCATATCTCAAGATGCACCAAAAACGGCCTCATACATCTTTAATAACGCAAATGTAGTTGAGGGTCAGTTTGTATATGCTGGTTCAAGTTTAAAAACAAGACATACAGTAATTAATGTAAGTTATTTTGATATGACAACTCAAGAAATTGATGTTGAAACTGTTGAGGCTGACGCATCTACACAAGCTAAGTACGGTGTTGTTGTTAAAAACATCAAAGCATTTGCTACAACTAGCCGTAATCAGGCAAGAAGATTAGGAAGATGGTTTTTATATAATGAACAAAATTCTGGTGAAACCTGTTCTTTTGCAACAACAGCCGCTGCTGGTGTTTTAGTTCGCTGTGGTGACATTATTGAAATATCAGACAGATTAAAAGCTGGTGTTAGGCGTGGAGGACTGCTTAAAAGCGTAACTAGCACAACAGTTGTTGTTTTAGATGATTCTGATAATACAGATATTCCTAGTCTTGGAGATAGTCCAACAATTTCAATAATTTTGCCTGATGGCTCATTAGAAGAAAAAACAATAAGCGGGATTTCAGGAACAACAATAACTGTATCTTCTGCTTTCAGTACAGCACCAAATCAACACGCACCTTACATTCTAGAAACTTCAAATCTACAAACAACAACTTGGCGTGTAATAAGTGTTAAAGAAAATGATGATAAGACTTTTGCAATTACAGCTTTATCACATGATTCTGGAAAATATGCTTTTGTTGAAGATGGCTCTGCATTGCCAACAAGAACTATAAATACTCTTACGACAGTTTTAAATCCACCCGAAGGATTAAGGGTAGATGAAAAGATTGTAACTATAAACAATAAAGCAGTATCAAAATTAATTCTTGATTGGCANACNCANTCNGGTGCAAGNAAATATGAAGTTCANTACAGNTTTGCNAANGGTGATTTNAAAAAAATAGAAACNCTTTCAAGTGATGCTGAGATACTAAATTCAGATGCTGGGGAATATGAGATAAGGGTATTCAGTTTTAATGGACTTGGGCAGCCATCAAGACAGCCTGCAACATTAATATTCAATGCTGTCGGTAAAACTGCACCACCTTCTGATATTACAAATCTTACTTANGAACCTATTTCNGATAANGANATAAGNCTNAGATGGGATGCTGTANCAGANNNAGATGTNAGAGCAGGNGGNCGTATTCATNTNCGNCANNNNCCNAAAACGGANGGAAGCGGTACATTTTCAAGATGCAACTGATNTNGTNTTTGNNTTNAGTGGNGCNTCNACAGAAAANNTTGTNNNNTTANTNGAAGGNGANTANATNCTNAAAACACAAGANGANGGNGANAGNTTNAGNACAGGAGAAACNTCACTTGTNATNGATTTACCAGANGCACAGCCAAAATTATTAGTACAGGCAAGAAGAGAAGATCAAGANNNTCCANNNTTTCAAGGNTCAAAAACNAANNTNGGNTTTGATTCTGGNACANNNTCAATNAGTTTAGCTGGNNNNGGAAATTTTGATGACANNACAGATNTNGATNCNGAAANNTCNATTGATGATATNGGNGGTGTNTCNNCAACTGGNACNTATTTNTTTAATGAAACTTTNGANTTAGGNGCTGTATNTAGTCTTGATNTAAGAAAANTAATTCAAACNGATTCTGTNTATTCNNNNGATTTAATNGATTCAGTTACAGATATTGANGCAAGACANGATTTTGATGGTACAGNTTCAAGTGTTGATACNAATGCNGAAGTNTTTGTTCAAACTTCTCAAGATGCNNNTAGNTANTCAGATTTTCAAAAATTTGCNAATGGNACATTTAANGGNAGANCATTTAANTTTAAATGTGTGTTANCAACANANGATACAAACCAAGATATNAGAGTNAGTCANNTAGGATATTTTGCAGANTTTCAAAGNAGAACAGAACAAAGCACAACAACNATTGCNTCAGGGGCNGGGGCAAANTCNATNANNTTTNATNCATCCNTTTTTCACNGGCACNAGNGCNTTATTAGGTGCAAACTCTAANCCNCCAGCNATNGGNATNACAGCNTTTAATATGGCNTCNGGNGATTTNTTNGANCTTNCNAGTATNACTGGNANTGGATTTACTGTNCANTTNAAANANAGTTCTGGNAGTTCTGTAGATAGAAACTTTAACTTTACTGCTATTGGTTTTGGTAAAGGTTAATATTTAGGATATACTTAGAAAAAAAGTTGGTTTG
>FUFK010064584.1_pt1 | contig 11559 bp, 10 predicted proteins | sample 1021851 | NCBI WGS metagenome assembly FUFK01 (sample SAMEA51879418, study PRJEB19060) | metagenome
TTGTAGTTTCAAGTTGTGAATGAAGTTGTCCTAATTCAGCTCTCATTTGGACACGTAATTTAGCATCTAGATTAGACAAAGGCTCATCCATTAAAAATGCTTGTGGATTTCTCACAATTGCTCTTCCCATAGCAACTCTTTGTCTCTGACCACCAGATAAAGCCTTTGGTTTTCTTTCTAACAACTCGTCTATTTCTAAAGTTTTTGCTGCATCTTTAACTTTTTGGTCAATTTCATCTTTAGGTAACTTCCGAAGCTTAAGAGAAAAGGCCATGTTATCGTAAACAGACATATGAGGATATAAAGCATAGTTCTGAAAAACCATTGCTATATCACGATCTTTAGGTGCAATTTCGTTTACCACTTTATCAGCAATAGAAATTTCACCCTCAGTNATNTCTTCAAGTCCAGCAACCATNCTGAGAAGAGTTGTTTTACCACAGCCAGANGGACCAACTAGNACAACAAATTCACCNTCATTAATTTCTATATTTACGTCTTCTAGAGCCCTAGTTCCNTTTGGATAAATTTTTCCAACATTATTAATATTTATTGCACCCATAATTTAATCTTTTATATTGTAGCTAATTAAAAATAAATTTAAAACCTATTTCAAATCTAATTATTTTTACTTCTTTACTAATCGACTTATAATATTTTTATGGTTCAAGTTCCTTACTCAAGAGTAACAACANTAAAAGATATCACCCCAGATGTGAATTCTTCAAAGTTTGTTATNTATTGGTGTATNGCATTTAAAAGAACAAANTATAATTTTGCACTNCAGCGTGCAGTCGAATGGGCTAATAAATTATCTCAGCCTTTAGTAATTTTAGANCCANTAATTCTTGATTATCCAATGTCNAGTCTGAGATTCCATAAATTTATGATGGACGGAATGAAGGAANTNTCTGAAGCTGTNTCAAAAACAAANGCTTANTATTATCCNTTTGTTGAAACAGAACCAAAACAGTCTGAAGGGCTTCTTANGGAGATTTCTAAGCAGGCNTCNGTAGTANTAACNGATGANTACCCAACNTACTTTGTTCCACAAATGACAGCNAAGGCATCNGGNGAGATACCNTCAAGATATGAGTTGGTNGATTCAAANGGACTAGTNCCNATAAGGCTNTCTGANAAAGAGTATGTNCGTGCNCATGATTTTAGAAGATATCTACATAAAAATTTGGAAGATTTTATAGTTGAGACTCCANTGGAAAACCCATTAGATGAGCTAATTAAAGATTTTGATAATTCAATTATTTCTTCAGTAGAAAAAACCTGGAAACCTTTTGATTTTAAAAATATAGACATAGATGCATTTCTAGACCAATTGGCAATAGATAAATCTGTAAAAGTCAGTTCAATTAAAGGTGGATATTCAAATGCTTTACAAAGATTTAATGATTTTCTTTTTGATGGGTACAGTGACTATGCACAATATAGAAGTGATCCATCAAAGAAAGCAAGTAGCCAAATGTCACCTTACTTTCATTTTGGGCAAATTTCTACTCATGAAGTATTTGAAAGATTAGTTGAACATGAGTCATGGTCACCTGAAAAAATTAATCCCACTTTAGTTGGGAGGAGAGAAGGTTGGTGGGGAGGATCACTCAATTTCGAAAGCTTTTTAGATGAATTAATTACTTGGCGTGAACTTGGATATCATACTTGCGTAAGACGTGCTAACTACAATCAATACTCAAGTTTGCCAGAGTGGGCAATTAAAACGCTTCATGAACATTCAAGCGATGAAAGGGAACATATCTATAGTCTTGAGCAGCTCACTTACTCCCAGACTCATGATGAAATTTGGAATGCAGCACAAAATCAACTAAGAGAACAAGGTGTAATCCAGAATTATCTCAGAATGTTATGGGGAAAAAAGATTTTAGAGTGGTCTCCAAATCCTCAAATTGCATTATCTTATATGATTACTTTAAATGACAGATATTCACTAGACGGACGAGATCCTAACTCTTACTCTGGAGTTTTTTGGATTTTGGGTAGATATGACAGAGCCTGGGGTCCAGAAAGAAAAATATACGGAAAAATAAGGTATATGACATCAGATTCAGCAGCTAGAAAGTTTAATTTAAAGCCATATTTAGAAAAATGGGGTAATTCTGAGGAATTTGCAGGTAGTAGTTCTATAAAATAAAGTTACATAATTTTAAAAAAAATTTTAAAAAAATATATCACAAATTCACAAACTAAATACAATTATTATGTGATTTATTTCACAAAGTATTTGAAAACAAAGGAGTAGGCTAAAATGGCTGAACTTACTTACAGACTCTTTATGGTGGCAACAGTGGGTATGCTCGCTGGTACAGTATTTTTACTTGCATCATCTAGAGAAGTAGATCCAAAACACAGAAGAGGAGTTTATATCTCCGCTCTTGTGACAGGAATAGCTTGGTATCATTACAACAAAATGACTGGCTCATGGGCTGGTGGTGATTATGATACTGGGTTAAGATATGTCGACTGGATCCTAACAGTACCATTAATGTTTGTAGAGGTGCTTGCTGTGACATCTTCAGGTGCAGAGTATAACGAAAAAGTTAGAAACTGGGGACTCGCTGCAACAGTNATGATCGGAGCTGGTTATTACGGTGAAACATCATCTGCAGGNAGTGATNANTACTGGGTNGGATTTGTTGTAGCTATGNTTGCATACGCATACTTGATGAGAAATCTTCAAGCAGAAGGTGCAGGACTTAAAGCTGCAGAAGCTGATCAGTTTGAGAAAATTAAAAATCTCATTCTTGTTGGTTGGATAATCTATCCNTTAGGTTATTTAGCTCCAGTAGCAGGCGACTTTGATGCTATTAGAGAAGTTCTTTANACAATTGCTGACATNATTAATAAAGTNGGTCTTGGTGTATTGGTACTTGGAATGGCAAGAATCAAGTCNGGAGAAAAAGTCTAAAACTTTTTCATACAAAAACTTTAATGATAGGCGGCATTGACCGCCTATCATTTTTTTTAGGGTAAAATTCTTTATGGACTTAATTGTTTTTTTTAATACTTTATTTGGCTTTTTTACTTTTGTTGCTTGGGCTATTTGTTTACTTATAATTTTTTTAATTTTTACAAAAAAAAGATTTAGTAAAGTAATCAATGATCAGTTTTATAACTTTGCAACGTTAGTAGCTATTGTTTGTTCCGTTGGTAGTTTGGTCTATTCAGAAGTTGTTGGATTTATTCCTTGTAGATTTTGTTGGTATCAGCGTTACTTGATGTACCCAATCGCATTAATTTTGATAATTGGTTTGTTTAATAAAAAATTTATACGTGCTGGATACTTAAGTCTTGTTGGTGTTGGGGTTGGTGCTTATCATATTTATCTTCAAAATGGAGGTGGAGGTGGAGGTTCCTGCGCTATAGATGTGCCATGTAATTTAAAATATGTAGATATTTTTGGATTTATATCAATACCGGTTATGGCTTCAACAGGTTTTTTAACGATATTTTTAGCCTTGTTGTATTATGATTTATCGAGGAAGGAAATAGTTGAATAAAAACTTTTTAATCGCTGGTGGAGTAGTTTTTGCAATTGGATTAGCTGTTGCTATTGGCGTTACACTTGTTGACGAACCTTTAGATGGTAACTTACCAGAGGGTGAAACTACAGTAAATGGAGATTTTCTTCCGGAGTTTGCATCTGAAAACGATGACAATATTGCAAGAGGATTAGCTGCACCATCTTTTTCAGCACCAAATGAATTTTCTGAAATAGTTACTATTGAAAAAAATGGAAATGCAAAAGCATTGCTCTTCCTCGCTCACTGGTGTAATTATTGTCAAAAAGAAGTTCCGGTAATGCAAGAATATATCGATGTTGTTGGAATTCCTGACGGCATCGAAGTTATAGCAGTCGCTACTTCCATAGATCGAGCACGAGATAACTATCCTCCCCACGACTGGTTAGCAAGAGAAGGTTGGTCAGCAACCCAACTCTATGATTTAGATAAAGAAATCGCAACTGCTTATGGATTGAACGCATTTCCTTATTGGGTATTTTTAGATAAAGATCACAATGTTTTAGCTAGAAGAACAGGAAACCTTCCACAAGATCAAGTAGGCCAGCTTCTAGTGGCTTTAGCTAATCAATAAATTATTTTTCTAAGAGAGCCAAGTAAACAAAACCAAAAATTCCCATTCGAGTTGTATCAACACCATTAAACAAATCGTTAGTTAGATGAATTTCTGGCTGTGGGTACTTATCTAAAGATCTGTGTAAAAATTTATATTCTTTAAAATTCATTGTTAATAATCCGATAAGGAAGGTTATTTTAAATGTCCCGATTTTATGAAGGATTCTTAAAAAATTATTTTTTGGCCTTGTCATATCAAGTAATATAAATTTTCCACCAGGTTTAAGAACTCTGTGAACTTCCTTAAGGCCTAATTCAGGATCATTTAAGTTTCTCCAAACAAAAGCACAGTAAACACTGTCAAAAGAGTTATCTGGAAACGGAAGGTTTTCAGCACCACCAATAATTTTGTTTTTAAATTTATTAAGTTGGAGCATTTTTTCGTCAGGGTCAATAGCTGTTACTTCAAGGTTTTGAAGCTGTTGAAAAGCAGCACCAGTTCCACTTCCAAGATCTAGGACCCTTGTACCAGTTATATGAGTACTAGCTTTTTTTCTCCAAGACTTATCAAACCCAAGTGTTATGACGGAATTAATAAAGTCATAAAACTTATATATGTTTGAAAAGTTAGCTTTTTCAGCCAATTAGAGAATGTATGCCACTGCTAGCAAAATACCTGTAAGGAAATGAATTCCTATTGTAGATACATTTACTAAAAGAAGTTCATAAGGAACTTTTTGACGATCAGCATCAGGATTATTCCACTTAATCATCCATTCGTCTGCCATCTTAAAAGCTTTCCAAACAAGCGCTAGAGGGAGTAATGCCATGAAAGCATAAACTGTACCGTAATCTGTGAAAAAACTTATAACGCCTACAAACGCAACAGCAACAAATGCTTCAATCATGAATTGCTTATACAACTTCATTGGTTTTTCAAGCTTCATCCACTCANCTTGTTCCGCAGTTCTCACAACCCAGGTATTTTTACCTACTGCAGCATCAGAAGGAGCATCTTGAAACTGATTAATCCAAACAATGAGCATTACGAGAATTGCTATTGGAACAGATGCAATCAATGCTTCAATCCAATTCCATTCTGAAATCACATTGTTATGAATTGACGCTGTCAGTACATAATGTGCACCCATTACCATTACCGGACCAAATCCAAGTGCAATTGCGATTTCTCCGAAACCTTTGTATCCAAGTCTTACTGGGTCACCTGTATAACCAAGTGCTAAAAATGTTCCAATTATACCTGTCCATAAAATTGGAGTATTGCCAAAAAACTCTCCACTAACTTGTTGATTTAAATGAAGACCGATGGCAACAGTTCCAGCAATACTAATTAATGCAGTTAAAAGAACTTGTCCAGGTGTCATTAAGCCAACTTGTATAACCCTGCTACCACCATTAAATGGACTTGCGACCTTATTTATTTCGTCAGCGTTAGAGGTGTGATCGAAATAATCATTCGATGCGTTTGTAGCAACTTGAGCTAGCGATGCTCCACCAAGAACAAGCCAAAACATTCTCCATGACCAACTTGAATCTAAACCAGCATCTTTTAAATCATTCCATGCAACTGCTGCACCAATAAAAATTGGGGCAAAAGTAGCTGTCAAAAATGGTGCACGAATTGTCCTAAGCCAAAGTCCAATTCTTTTTAATCCGAGTTTAAAAGCCATTTTTACTGCAGACGTCTTGTTTGCAGGGTATGTCTTCCACTCAAACTTTTCTTCTTGATAAAAGTTTACATATTTTATAGTTGTTGGTTTAATTCTGTAATAACCGACAACATCATTTTTGATTAAAAACTCATCTTCCATGAACTCTTTAAAAGCTTCGGTTGTATTTAAGACTAATTCGTAAGCTCTTTTCTTCTCATCCTCATCTTTAATCTTGTAGCACTCACCATCAATTTGCAATCCTTCTATTCCTTCTTGACCTTTTGGCCAGATTACAACGTGCACTCTTGGGTTTAATCTTATTTGCTCAGCTTTGCGGGTAGGGTGGAAGGTAAAGAAAACCAAATCCTCTCCATCTCTACTAAAAAATACAGAAGCTCCAGAAGAGTTTCCTCCTACACTTGTAGCTATAAACATTCGATCAGCTTGATCTAAAACATTCTCAATTTTTTTGTCTAATACATCACTCATATCGACTACGTTAATATGCTTGTGAAATAATGCACAAAGTATTTGGTCCATTATTTTAAATTTTTTACCCAATTAACATGGGNNAACATGTTTAAAGTCTTTAAAACACCAGAATTTAGAAAAGCAATATCTTTTTTTGTAGAAGGTATAAAAGAAAATAAAAAAAGCTTTTACATTTCCAATATTTCTGCTCTTCTTTGGTGTTTTTTAGTAATTATTCAACCATATTTAATCAAAAGAATTATTGACGACGGTATTGTTGCTGAAAATCAAAGAGCTGTAATTGTATTTATTTCTTTTATGGTTATCGCAGGATACACAAGAGCAATTTCAATTGGCACAAGAAGATACTTCAGTATGGATGTTTCTTATAATGTAGAAGCTGGAATTAGGAATCGAATTTTTACACATATGCAAAAACTTGCATTTAATTACCACGATAAAGTACCGACAGGTGATTTAATGGCAAGAGCCTCAAGTGATGCATCACAAGTAAGGCTAGCTTTTGCTATTGCACCACTCGCATCCGCTAACATATTTCTACTTCTTATTTTAAGTGTGACATTATTAAGCTTGAGCCTTCCACTTGGAGGCATAGTGCTGCTATCTATTCCAGCTGTTTTGTGGTTAGCTTCTAACTTTTCTTCCAAAGCAATGGGCGTTTCTTTGAAAGTAAAAGAAGCAGAAGCAAATATGACAACTGAAGTTGAAGAACAGTTGGGAGGAATCAGGGTTGTAAAAGCATTTGGGAATGAAGAACAAGCTTCTAATAGAGTAGAAGATGCGGTCCAAAAAATTTATGACACTTCACTCGGTTACCTTAAGTTGAGAACAAGGTTTGTTCCTTTATTTGAATTGATACCAATGGTCATAACGCTTGCAGTGTTGCTATTAGGTGGATATTTAACAATTAATAATTTTCTCTCTCTAGGTGAATTTATTGCTTTTACACAATATGTTTTCTTGTTAATTTGGCCTCTTAGAATTACAGCTTGGTTTTTATCCGAAATACCTTCAAGTGTTGCAGCCGGAAATAGAATTCTTGAGCTACTTAATGAAACACCAACAATTACAGATGATGAATCCCCTAATGAGTTACCTGAAGATGGAGATGGTTCATTAAAGTTTTCAAAAGTGAATTTTAAGTATGGAAATGAGAAAATATTTGATGACCTTACTTTAGAAATTGAGGGAAAAAAGACTGTAGCAATAGTAGGTTCTACAGGTTCTGGAAAATCTACACTAGCATATCTTCTTCCAAGATTGTATGAAATTGAGTCTGGCTCTATCGAAATTGATGGAGTAGATATCAAGAACTTAAGACTGAGTGATTTAAGAAGTAATGTAAGCCTTGCTTTTGAAGAGAGTTTTTTATTTTCTAATACAGCAAGAGAAAACATTTCGCTTGGGTTGGAAGATGCATCACAAGAAGAGATAGAACATGCAGCACTTATTGCTAGAGCGCATGATTTTATTTCACAACTTCCAGAATCTTATGAAACAAAGGTAGGGGAAAGAGGATATGGTTTGTCTGGAGGACAGAGGCAAAGGATTGCATTAGCTCGAGCTATTTTAAGAAAACCACGTGTTCTTGTTCTTGACGATGCCCTTTCAGCTGTAGATGCTAGTACGGAAGAAGAGATTCGAAATGAATTAAATCAAGTAATGTCAAATATGACGACTTTAATAATAACAAATAGAGTTCCAACTATAGAGTTGTGTGACGAAGTGGTATTTCTAGAAAATGGAAAAGTCAAAGCCCAAGGAAAACATCAAGAGCTTATGGAATCAGTAGATACTTATAAGTCTTTGTTTCTAGAGAATCAAACTTCGGAGTTATAGATATGAAAGAGAACACCTTTTTAAGATCATTCAAACTAGTACCAGAAGTTCATAGACCCTTTTTCTTTGCTTCAATGATTGCAATGGTTGGAACTGGTGTGCGGATGATTGGTCCACAGTTAATATCTAGAGGAATTGACAATGGTGTAATGCAGTATGATTATCAGTACTTACTTGTTCAGTGCCTCTTTTATTTCTTAACACTTGTTGTATTGTATTTTGTGACAAGTAAAGCACTTCTTTCTATTGGTCTTGTTGGTGAGTCTTATGTAAAAAGCATAAGAGAAAAATTATTTAGACATATGTCATCTTTAGATATTAATTATTTTGAAAAAAATAAAACGGGAGTATTGGTAGCAAGAATGACATCTGACATGCAGAGCTTGAATGAATTTGCACGAGAAGGAGCTAGTAGTATTTTGACTTCTTTACTAACCATATTTGGTGCTACCATCGCAGTATTTTTGGTAGACGTACAGCTTTCGTTATTATCATTTCTGATTCTTCCGTTACTTGGAATTGCAACCAAAATATTTAGAAACCACGCAGATAAAACATACTGGTCGGTGAGGGAATGGATAGGACAAGTCTTATCATCTCTACAAGAGGGAATATCAGGCGTAAGAATTATTCAAGCTTACGCAGATGAATCCAAGCAATTAAAAAGATTTAAAGAAGTCAATAATGAGCACCTAAAAGCAAATATGCAGTCCGCTAAAAATATTGCAATATACTTTCCCTTTTTGGAGATTACAAGAGTCACTTCAATTGCAGTAGTTATTTGGTTTGCAGCTGCAAGAATAGAGCAGGGCACATTAACAGTTGGTGAACTGGTTGCATTATTGTTTTATCTAAATTATTTTTTTGATCCCCTAATTCAACTTTCTTTTAACTATGATCTTTTAAGGTCTGCAGGGTCTTCAATGAAGAAAGTTTTTTCAATTTTAGATGAAGAACCTGTATTAAGTAAAACAGGAACTCTTTCGCCAGAATTAGATTCAAACAGTGTAATTAAATTCGAAAATGTTGAATTTTCATATGGTAGGGAAACTGTACTTCACGATGTTTCCTTCTCAATCGATAGAGGAGAAAAAATCGCTATTGTTGGAGAAACAGGAGCTGGAAAAAGCACTATTGCAAAATTAATTTTAAGATTTTATCTACCAAATAAAGGGGATGTTAAGTTTTATGGAGAATCATCAAAAGACATTTCACAAAAATGGGCAAGGAAAAATATTGCCTATGTTCCTCAGGAAAGCTTTCTATTTAGAGGTTCAATTAGAGATAATTTAATTTACTCTAATCCTGAAAAAATAGATTTAAAAAGTGAGCTAGAAAATATTGGCTTGATCGATTGGTTTGAAAGATATGAAGATGGGTTAGAACAAGACGTAGGAGAAAGAGGAGCAAATGTTTCAGCAGGAGAGAGGCAGTTTATTGCTTTACTTAGAGCAGTGCTTGCTAGAAGACAAATAATTGTATTCGATGAGGCTACAGCTAACTTAGATATTGAATCTGAAAGTTCCATTCTTGACGCAACTGATACATTGCTTGATTATCAAACATCTGTTGTTATTGCTCATAGACTGGAAACTATTTTAAACGCAGAAAAGATACTTGTAATGAGTGAAGGCAAATTAGTAGGTTTTGACAATCATGAAACTTTACTTGATAATAATGAAATTTATCAACAATTATTTTCAGCCTGGAATTTAGTTAATTAACTTCTTTTTTTAATCTATTTTTAGCTATTTGGATGTACTCTTCTTCAATTTCATAACCAACAAAATTTCGTTCTAATAACTTTGCTGCTATAGCTGTTGTTCCGCTTCCTAGGAAAGGATCAAGAATTAAATCATTTTTGTATGTGTATAGATTTATAAATTTTTGTGGCAGTTCTATTGGAAATGGAGCAGGATGACCTATTTTCTTTGCTCTCGCTGGATTTATATTCCATATAGAAAGTGTGGATTCCATAAACTCTTCTTTTTCAAGAGAAGATTCACCCTGGGTAGATTTTTTAAGTGAATCTTTTGAAAATACTAAACAATACTCGTGAATATCTCTAATAACTGGGTTGGATGCCGATAGCCAGCTACCCCAGGCAAAATTAGCATTAGCTCCTTTGGACTTTTGCCATATGATTTCACCACGCATAATAAAACCAGTCTCAATTAAAAGCTCTGTGAAGTATTTTGAAAAAGGAATATAAGGTTTCCTACCTAAATTAGCAACATTTACAACAAGTCTCCCCCCGGATTCAGTAACTCTATATGTTTCTTTAAAAATATTTTCCATCATTGACCAGTACTCATCATCAGTTAAATCTAGGTCGCTATCCTTACCAATGTTATAAGGAGGGGATGTGACTGTGAGGCTAACAGAATTATCTTCAAGCTCCTCCATATTTTCAGAGCTTTTGTGAAAAATTTCGTCACTTATTTTTGATTTATTGTTTGAGTCTATGACTTCTTTTAATTCTGTTTTATCTTGGAAGTTAGAAACAAATGCTTTTCGAGCTCCGGAACCAGATTTAAAAAATGAATTTTTCTTCATAAGAGAATTTTACAACTTTACAATCTAGTAATCTAAGTTCAAAGTTTTTTAGGATAAATCGATAAATTTATCACTTACTTCATCAATTTCTTCTAATTCCAAAACAGTATCTTCATAATTTGAATCTTTGTTACAAAAAATATAAGTTAAGTTGTCTAATTCTGTGATTTCATCCGATTCTTTCTGATTAGATATCCATAAAATTCTTTTTAATGATGACTGTTTAATTGACTTTATAAATACTTCTCTTAAAGAATTTTCTGATCCTTCGTAAAATATTCCACAAAATGCTCCTTCAGAGGCTGTGTATATATGTGAATCATCGTAAATATCGCCTATTGCTTTTTTTCCAGGTAATTTTTCTATAAACTCTTTTTCAATTTTGTCTGATATAAAAACTCTTAAATCTTGATTCTGTTCTTTTAGACGATTCAATAAATTTATGTGTTCTTCATTATTAGGATTTATAAAAATTGCTGGCATATAAAAAATAATAACTACTTAAGGAAATAAATTAAATCAATACTTTTTATGATTGAACCAGTACATTATTAAGATAAAAGTATGGCAAATGTTGATATAGATTTAGGAAAGTACTCGCTTGGGTGGTCTGATCCTGAGAAAAATGTTTTTAAACCTGAAAAAGGTCTTAATGAGGACATCATTAGAAAGATGTCAGAAATTAAAGAAGAACCAGAGTGGATGCTTGATTTTAGATTGAAAGCATANAAAAGGTTTNTAGATAAGCCAATGCCTGAGTGGGTAGCNAAAGAAAAATTAGACTCTTTAGACTTTGACGATATTTATTACTACATCAAGCCAACTGAAGAACAGGCTGACTCTTGGGACATGGTTCCTGATGAGATTAAAGAAACTTATGAAAAACTTGGCATACC
>FUFK010042279.1_pt1 | contig 11557 bp, 10 predicted proteins | sample 1021851 | NCBI WGS metagenome assembly FUFK01 (sample SAMEA51879418, study PRJEB19060) | metagenome
GCAACAGAGTTGGCAGCCTGGGTAGCAATACTGCCAAGACCTAATGTTGTACGGGCAGCAGCAGCATCAGCATCATCAATTAATGTTTTTGCATAGTTTGACAAACCAAGTGCTGTAAGGGCTGCTGAAGCTGTTGTAGCTCCTGTACCACCATCTCCTATCGCAAGCGTTCCAGTGATTGAACTAGCATCTAGTTTGACAGCAAGTTCTGTGGATTCTATTACAAGACCACCATTAGCTTTTAGATCAACAGATAAAGTATTACCAGATTTATCAAGACCATCACCAGCTATTATCTGACCAGCACCAGAGAACTGTGCAAATGTTAGGTTATTCGTTCCAACAACAGCAGATCCCGTATCCGAAGTACAAACAAATCCGTTTTCTGCGTTTACTGTTCCTTGTTCTACAAATACGAAAGCACCAGCAGCGTTAGAACCCGTTGCCATGTCTGTAGCTCTTGATGGTGACCCAGATGCGTTTACGTTATAAATACCATTTACGTTCTGATTAGGTTGGTTCTTAATTAATATTCGATCACCAGTTGATAAAGTTACACCATCTATAGATTGACCATTAGCAAACGCAGTAGAAAATGTGCCAACCGCAGTAGTGGCAGCTTTTACTGAATCTTTTACATCTAAACCTTGAGCAACTCCATCTACATATCCTTTATTTGCTGCGTCATTATCACCAGTAGGATCTGCTAAACCTGTAATCTTTTGTGAGTTTAGTGAGACTGCATTGGTTGGAGCAGCCATTTGATCTAAAGTATTTGTTCTAACTCCTGTATCAAAATCACTTATCTTGGTATGTGCTAATGAAGGTATATCATCTGATACTAAAGCCCTAAATGTAGGTGCAGCGTCACTTCCTGTAGTCGGACCAGATAAAACTTTATTAGCATTTTGTACGGTATCTTTATCAAAGAAACCACCTTTACCACCAATTTTTATAACACTGGTCGCTGATCCTCCAGCACCACCAGTACCTTTACCAATAAATAAGGTTTCGGTTCCTTCCGTAAAAGCTAATTCTGCGTTAGCTAATGACGTAGGTGCTGACGATCCAGTAGATCTTTTAATTCTTAAGGTGTTTGCCATGTTAGAAGTTTCCTCCGTCTACGAGATTTTCAACGGTGCGAGTTTGATCTGCTTTAAATGTACCACTTGTTGAATCAAAATACACTACTGAATTGTTGACTTTGTTGGAATCATTTAAAGAAGTAGCTGTACTGCTAAATTGTGGGCCTTGCGGTCCTTGAGTCGCTACTGTGACAACACTGGTATCACCATTAACAGTAACAGTGTTCTTTTCGGTTGTAATGCTTACATTGCTCATGTTGTAGTGTAGCCCTCACTCATAAATATTGTACCTTCTAAATAATATTCTTTGGCTCCTGCTCCATTAACTAACAAAACATCATATTTTAAAATATCAGGAGTAAATGTTGCAGTCTGTGTGTCAGTAAGAGTAATACTTACAGATCCAGCGACTCTATCAGTGTATGTAACAGAAAAGTCAGCATATTTTGTGGTGCGTGTTTCTTCCCAGACTTGTGCAGCAACGGTAAATCCAGTTAAGTTGATTGCATTATTATTTCCATCTTTAAAAAGAAGCGGAATTGTATGATCCGACCTCCTTTGGAGAGTAAAGTTATATGTACCAGGTTCGATTGCCATAGTTAGAATTTTATTATGTACATCATAGCTATGTTACGAGGTCTAGCTTCATTACCTCCATCATTATCAACGTCAATAGATACATTAGTAGCAACAGAAATACCAGTAGTTGCATCTTCGATAGCGTTATTTCTAACGGAGTTATTACCACTACCAGTAAATTGGTTTCCACCATCATCATCGTTTCCATAACCTCTTGCATTATGTCTGTGACCTGGGTCACTTACATTTGAAGTAGCTGATGCGTCAGCATCATGATCGTGAGATAAGTTTTGCCCACTTTGACTACTACCAATACCTCTACCAGGGTCAATATTTCTCCCATTATCAAAACCTCTAACAAATTCACCCCTTAAATCAGGAACTTTAAATGTTGAACTATCTGCTGCACCATACTGCGTACCTATAACTGCAAATAAAGCTGCATATGTATTTCTATTTAAACTTTGTCCATTACATTCAAAATAACCTGTAGGCACAGTGGCTACAGCCATACAAAAAACAGAACCAGTTGGAACACCAGCTACAATCTGAAAACTTAAATTACCAGATCCATCTGTCTGTAAAAAACCACCATTAGTTATAGATGAAGGTAATGTAAGCGATATGTCTGAGGTAAGTGCTGGAGGTTTTATAGCAATAGTATTACTTGCACCAGAATCTTCTAGTTTAATGTCTGATCCATTTTGAGTGACTATACCAGTACTTGTAATAACTACACGATTTACACCGCCAGTAGCAAACCCTATTCTATTTGCTGCTGCTCTAAACATTCCTGTATCATTATCTCCGTCAAACGCATAACCTGGAGTAGCTGCACCAGAACCATCATCAGCTAATAGCTGACCTGTCATTGTAGCACCAGTTTTTTTCATTAAACCTAAATTATCTTCATCTAAATTTCCTACTTCAAAGAAAACAGCAGCAGTTCCAGAACTGGGGTTTGGATTGGCTTGATCTCCTCCACTTGATTTTCTAATCAGTAATTTATTAGTTGTGTCATCTGCTAAAAATTCACAAGGTAATATCGTTCCTCCTGAGTTTCTCGCACCAAAATTATTTGTTGCGACTGCTGCTAAAGTATTTTGAATATCTAGCCTTACTACCTGACCAGAAGCATTATCTATATTTTTATTACCGACCTGTGCCATTTAATAAATCTTTTCCTCCATATTACACCCCTTTACCGTAACCGACAGCTTGAAAAGTGAATTGTTTATTTACTGGATTATTAGAACTATCTAATATTTTTATATTAAATCCTGTGCCAGATACACTAGATAAAACAAAATATTCTCCTGCACTAGCTCCTTGAATTGTAATTCCTACAGAAGGCAAGAAAGCATTTACTCCCCCAAGGCTAGAAGTTCCTGTAAAAAATGGCTTTCCAAAAGTAACATTCAATCCTGATGAAGAAGTTCCAGAAGATAATGGTGCGGTAGATGTACCCGATCCACTGACATAAGTTCTTTCTGTTCTAGATTCAAATTCTGCGACAATACCAAGCTGTTGTATAGAAATATTATGAGCAGTACTTTCAGATTTCAAGGTAGTTCTAAATTGAAATCCTCTACCTTTAAATGTACCATTAGCAAAAGTATTAAATTGACTATATGTAGGTGAACCTGATGATGGATTATCTGGTGTAGTTCTTACAGCTACAGAAGCACTAACATCATTAATAGCAGGACCATCAAAATTACCATTTTGTGCGTAATCATCCCAAAACGTTCCAGTAGGTATTAAGGCATCTATGGTGTTAGCAAGACCAACAGTAAATCCAATACTTTGTACAAGTCTTTTCAAACTTAAAGAAAATACGGCTCCAAGGTCTAATGTTGTAGCAAAGTCATAAGTTCCTGTTAAATTTGCAGACGGATCAGTTAACTGTAAAGCACCACCTGACACAGTTACATTGGTTTTAGTTCCGCCAAAAGCTGTGGGGTCAGTATCTTCTCTATCTTCTAATATCTGTTGACTATCAACTAAATCAGGTAAATCTAATATGACAGAAGTTTCTCCAGTACTAAAGTTTCCGTTATCATCACGGAACTTAAGAATGTATTCACCTTCAATACTTGGAACTACCGCTTCTGTAGTGTTACCAGCTAATGCCTCAATAAGATCAATAGAGTTTTGGAATGTACCTGTGCCATCTGTTTTATTACTATGTCTAACGTAAACTTTGCCTCCATGAATAACGTCTGCATCAGTTGATTCATTCCATCTAAGCCTAATTAACTTATTAGTAACAGGCTCTATTGATAAATTTTGTACGTCTGCGGGAGGTGCTGTTTTACCCACAGCATTAAATGTTAAATCAGAAGATGTGTTAGATATTTTAAGGCCAGCGTTGTAAGAATAAACTTTAAATTCATAAATACCAGCTTGCGTATTTACTATTTCAAAGTCAGGTCTAAATACTATTTCACTGACCCAGTTTGTATTGTTGAATCTATACTGAACAAGATATTGAGTGACACCACTAACAGAAACCCAGGAAAGTATTAATTTCGTAACAGCAAGAGCATTAATAACGGCTATTCTTTCAGATGCCTGTAAGTTTGAAGGAGGATCTTTTGGTTCGTTCAATAATGATATGTTTCTTGCAGTTAAACTTATTCCAGATTCAATATTATTATATTTACCGTCAATATAAGTTAACGCTGTTATTGAATAATTAATTTCATCTTGCTCTTCAACTGATACTACTCTAAATGTCTGGGCTTCTAAAGTAGAGCTTTGAAGCAACCACATACTGTTAGCATTTGGTGTTTGAGACAAAGCAGAATCTAAAGTAATAACACTCCCTACTACACCTGTTACATTTTTGATTTCAACAGTGCCATCGGGTAGTATCACACTGCATTTTTTATTTGTACCTGTGAAACTGCTTAAATCCGTGACATTATCTACTGTTATTTGGGTTGTTGTTGCTGACTTTATACGACCAGCCCTTCTAGCTCCAGCCCTAACAGGATCATTAACAGAAATTACAGATCCAGGTCTTACTATTGCTCCAGCATCTATTGATGTTGTAAAAGTAATAACTTCAGATTCATTTTGTTCACTGAATAGTATTGCCTTACCTAGCCTTTGAGCTTGACCACGAGAAGTACAGGCAAAAGCTCTAACATCTTTTTTGACTATACCTAGCTTTGATTGTGCTGTAGTATCTTCTATAACTTCATAATCTATTTCTCTGCTGTCTATATTGAAATAAGCAACAGATATGACAGTATGTCTTTGCCTTAAACTGCTTCCCGAATAAGAGAAACCACTTTCACTTACATTTGCAAGACTAAATAAGTAACTAGGGTCAGTTGGTCTATCTTGAGTAATAGTTACAGAACCCTCAGACCATATAGGAAAACATCGCATAACGCCAGCTAATTCGTTTATAAGCTGGTACGCTTCCATAGATCCTTGAATATTTACATTGCAACTAAACCTTGCTTCTTGACCTCCAAATCCATCTGATACTAATTCATTTGCATACTTACTAGCTGCTATAAAGCTAAATACGTCTAAAGTGGTCGATGTACCTAATGAAGTAAATGTATTATCAGGATCTAAAAAAGTTCCGAATCCATATCTTTCAGAAGTTAAAAGATCTAATAAAACTAAGGCAGGGCATGAGCACCACTGTGCTGTTTGCATCGTTCCATTAAAAATATAGCCAGTTGGGTAAATTATTCTTCCAGTTTGTAAATCAACTTGCGGAAGTTCTGTAAAAGTACAGTTTGAAGAACTAACTGTTTGTGAAGTTGGAGATGTAATTGTAAAAGTATTTGCATCAGGTACAGTTTGAATTAAGTAACTTCCATTTACACCTTGTCCAGTTGTTGCAGTAAAAAATATTTTATCGCCAGCAGATAATCCGTGATTATTGTTAGTGATAGTAACAACTGTGGTTGATTGCGTATATGTACCTGAAATAACATTAGACCCTGCTCCAGGGATTCTTACTTTTATTCCACGAATACGAAAAGATCGTTGTGGAATGGAGCTAAACTGTTCAGAATCAATTCTTAGATTTACATAAGCACTATTTAAATATCTTTGTTTATCATCAACAATTTCACCTAAACTTGTCCAAGTAAATTCATCAACCAAATCAGATGATGTACTATCTTGTGTTAATCTAACTACTCTTATATCAACAGGAAAAGCTCCAGAAATATTTACTCTATACTCTCTTTGATAGGCATCAGAAGTTCTACCAGTTACGGTGTCAGATAAAACATCGGAGTATCCACCACCGTTATACTGAATTTGTATTTTTAAATTAACAGTAGAACCTAATAAGTCTCCTTCATCCGTAATTTTTTGCAAAGCTGCAAAGGTTATCGTTATTTTTGCAGCATCGACATTTGTATTGGTTATTTGACGAGTAACAGCATTTGATTCTCCAGAAGCAACAGTACCTAATGGATTTTTTGGTGCTGTTCCTACAGTTGAAGTTGATTGACTGCTTTCATTACCTGTAACATGAAATTGAGTAGCCGTTCCAAAACGAGGAGTGAACTGTACATTTTGAAAATTAAAGTCTGCTCCTTGGGGGTTTGTGTTACTGGCAGTAGATTTTAAGATAGGTGTATTATCTAGAAAAACATCTTTTTGTGCTGCATTATTATAAGCATCAGTGCCTTTTGTTAGTCCAGCTTTTGAAGCACTAGCAAAACCTTCTATTTCACCTTCAGATATGAGATCTTGAACAGTAGCAAACTGTTTACTATTTAAAGTGTCAGGTGCTCTAGTAGGTTGTCGAGGCTGTTTAGGTGGACCGCCAGATCCTCTAATAATTTTTGTCATGCAGATACCTGATTAGTGTCGATGCCAGCAGAAATAACAACTGAACCTGTAACTATTTCACCATATACTATGGGGTGTGAAGTACCAGCCCTTGATGTATTTTGTACTCCTGAAAAACTAAACGATATTCTGGGATCTGATTCATTTTGAAATTCAGGTGTAGGTGGCATGGGAAATAACATTTCTGAAACTCCCTGCAAAACAAGAGAAGCTCCAATAGAACTTGCTAATGTACCAACACCTGTTAAAAAACCTCCAGCAGCTTTCGCTCCAAAAATACTTTTATATCCAAACATTCCTGCACCAGGAAACATAAATGATGCTCCAATTAATACTGCTCCCAGTAAAAACTTTCCTGTGTTTCCACCAGCACCCGTAATCACAGGAACTATATGTATATCAGATTTTCCTATAGGATTTTGTATGTCATCTTCACCTACTTCATAATCATCAACTAAAACTTGATAATTACGATTTGCCATGTGTGCTTCTAATTTAGGAAAATTGCTAAGAAGAAAACGCATAGCGTCAGCAGTTGAATTTATAACAGCATCTAATTCTTTGTAACCTACAAAGTCAGCTAATTCCCCGTAAAGTTTAACTTTGTTGAGCATAGCGATACCTCTTACCAGTACATTTTAACAACCATTCAGAGTAAGGCTCTCTACAAGATAGTCTATCCGCTAAATGATGTAAAACCATATCTCCAAGAAAAATAGCTACATGATTTAAAGTTGGGTGCATTATCGACATTAACAGTACATCCCCTTCTTGTAATTTCTCTTCTGATCTTAGTTCTCTAAAACCAGTTCTCCAAGCATAGTTTTCAAATAACGGATTTTCTAAAAATTCTTGCGGACTCATTTTTCTCTCGTAATCTTTTAGTTCTATACCTTTTTCTTGTTTATACCAATCAACTACTAAACTCCAACAATCAGTAATTCCCCAAACCCAAGGTCTACCTAATAAATCTGGAACGTACCCTTCTGGCTTACATTCACCCCATTGTTCAGTTTTAGGGTTAACAATGTACCAAGGTAGTTTACTCTGTTCACAACTAATTTTATCTGCCTGACTTGGTTCTGGAGGTGTTATTGGATGGCTATGAACAACAGCTATAATCTCACCAATATTATCTGCTTTTACATAATCTTCTGGGTCAATAATAAAACACTGATTATCCGTAATAGAAAGATTACGACATGGGTAATATCGTTCTTTACCTTTTACATTTAATAACAGTCCACAAGATTCTCTAGGATCTTCACGTTGAGCATGAAGTAGTGCTTTATATTTCCAAGTCATTGAACAAACGTACCGATAGAAGGAAATAAAGCACGGGTGCATTGACGTTTAGGTGCTCTAACACCAGCCATATCAATCGCTCCTGCTAGTTCAAACTCAACTACCTCTCGATTTTCTGTTGATTTACGATCCACGGTAAATATCTGACGTTTAAATTCTGCTGTGGGATCTGGTGTTCCAAATGGATTTGTGTTCCCTGGAAAGTTAACGGCATCTAAAAACCTTGCCATTGTTCTTATTCTTGTGAAAGTCGCTCCAGTTAAATCATTACCTGTTGTTGTTTGGTTCACAGTCAAAAGAATTGCAGACATTGTTCCTAAAGCATTACTTACTATAAATTTTGGCCTTGGGATCTGACCACGTTGATATTTAAAACCTGTAGCTTCTATCGGAAATCTTAAATAACTATTACTGGCCCATACTATTTGACCATTAGCATTTAAATTTGAACCAGCATGAAATCTATAAACAGTATTCGCTCCGTGAAGGGATGTATCTAATTGAAGTGTAAAAAGTTCAATAATTGCAGAAGGATTTATTTTTTGAACTTCACTAAATACAGGACCAGTACTCATGGTTCAAACACCTCTCTAAATGTTGTCTGGATTGTTGCTCTGTTTAAATATGGGATTGATTTGGTCCATGTTTCGCAGACAAATTTGGAAGAACTAGCTTCTCCTGGTGGAGTAAAATCGAAGCTGGCACTATCATTTGCTCTTGCATCTAAAAATGTTTCTATAGTATCTGCATCTGTTTCTGATACTTCAAAAGTAAAATTAAAAACTTTTGGATTTTGATGTTCTGCTAATCCAAATAATATTCTATGTTCATATCCATCAGCAAAACGAACTGTTCTAGTTTTTGGTTGTGATCTTTTTTGCTGCCCGTATGTTGGTGTAATTGATGGAAAAGTAGCCACTATGCAAGTAAACCTCCTGGTCTTTTTTGTTGTAATATTTCAGATTGTACCGCAGCCGAAATAACACGACCAAGTTCTCGACCTTGTGTTTCATCTCCTTCAACAGAAGATCCAGAAGCATCTACATTCACTACTACATTTGTAGATCCTCCTAAGTTGTGGTTTGGAATTATGGTTCCTGATCTATCAGGCACAAACACTTCTGGTCCTTTTTCACCAACTATTGAAGGTCTACCAACAGGAGGTCTACCACCATTTGCAAACCCTGGAAGGTTTAATCCACCTAAAAAAGAACTAACACCATACTGTATAAGTGATCTTTGGATTTGTGAAAATACACTGCTTGCTACTTCTCCTAAAGTTTTAGTTCCTTGTATAGCTCCTTCTATAGCACTAACCATTCCACTTTCTATAGTGTTTCCTATTTGACTGTATAACTCATTAGCTCTACTTAGAGCATTATTTAATTTTAATTGATCCCTAAGAGCTTTTTCATCGGCTTCTGATAATGTTTCACCTATTGATTTTCTTTGTTGTTTAAGATCTCTTATTTTTGCCTCTATTTGTGCTTGTTCTGATCCCATAAGCATAGATTGTTGTAAAAATAAATTTTCTTCTTTTACATTTTTTAAGATGGAATCTGTTGTTAGCTTTTGTATATTTTCTTCCTCAGTAATTTTTTGTTGTAAATCAAAAAAATGTTGTAGTGCAGCAACACGATTATTTAAATCTTGAAATTCTGGAGAATTTCTAACTTTGGTTGCCTGTGCTCCAGTTTTGCTTCCTATTAAGGCATCTCTTTTTCCTCTTAAAGCAACCATTAAAGGATCTGTGTTATTTTCTGCTCTTGCTAACCGATCTAATTTTAAATTTGTTGCACTAGCAGCTTTTCCTAATGGACTATTTGCTAATTTATTAAAAATACCAGCAAATCCAGCACCTAACCTTGTAAAAAATGTTGATAAAGCATTTGTAAGATCTTGCATCCTTTTAGTAAATTCTTGTATGTCTTTTACACCTTTATCTCCAACTATTGATCTCATTTTGTCTACAGCAGCATTGTAGGCAGCTTGTTTACCTTCAACTTGTTCGATCAATTTAAGGTATTTTTCTGTAGAAGTACCAACACCTCCGACTGCTTTTATTATTGAATCTAAATTAAGATTTTGAACACTAAGAGCTTTACCTAACTCTTTAACCTTTTCGACTGCTGTAGTTATTTGTGTTAAAGCAGCAGTAGCAACTAAACCTCCTGCAAACCCTCCAGTTTGACCACCAACTGCACCACCTATAGCTCCACCAGCAAAACCAAATGCACCTCCAACTACTCCTTGTCCAAATAAAAGAGGAAACGCACCACTAATTAATGCTCCAGATAAAACCCCTCCTTTTCCTCCTCCTCTAGATCCTCCTCCACCAGTTGTTGCACCACCGCTTGCTTGCTTAGTTCTAACATTAGCCGATTGTTTTAAAACTTTTAATTGTTGTTGATCTACCTTTAATTGCTCTTGTTTTCTCTTTAATATTTTGTTTTCTACTCCAAGTCTTTGACCTGTCTTTTTTATTTTTTCCTGCTCATTACGCAATACTGTTCTATTTGCTCTGCCACCTTGAGCTAATTTGTTTAATTTTGATATACGCTTCTCAAGATTATTTAACTGCTTATTAACAGTCCTGGTATTCAGTTTTATATTAACTTCGTAATTAGATGCCACTAATCTCGACAAAACATTATATTTAGTTTAGCGTAACTTGCGGTATTGAGCTTTCTTTTGTGCATCTTGATAAGCTTTTTCTTCTCGGTCTGCTTTTAGACTAAAATATGCACTCCAGCCATATACTTCTTCTAATGTCATATTCTTTTTCAAATAATCCAATGTTATACCTAAAGTTTCTGCAATAAAAAATTGAAGGTATAAATAATGATCTTTATTAAGTTGTGCTTTTTACGGCATCAGGGCTAACCTCCTCGCCCAATTCTTGCATTTTAGTCATAAGGTCTAACAAGACTGCTAATGGTATTTCTCTCCTAAGACTAGCTTTATCACCTTCACTAAATAATTTTTGTCCGTTTTCATCTTCTGCTTTATTTATTATCACCTGTAAAGCAAAATCTAAACTACCCTCTTCCTGTCCTTTGTTAGTTGCTATTAAAGTAGCATTTATTGTATCTCTATCAGCAATAGTTAAAGGTGTCCAATATACAGTTAATATTACCTCTCCATTTTTATAAATAGAGTAACTACTTTTGGTGTTTAAACTAAAAGCTTGCTTTAGTTTGTCGATTGCTCTTTCTGTTGCCATGCAAAATAAATTAGTATATTCATCTACTATACTACTACTTTATTACTTAAAGCCAACCTTTTTAAATGCCATTGCTATATCCTTGTTAATAAATCCTCCTTTTGTATAAATTACATACCAGTTACCTGCCATTGCTGTTGGAAATTTAGACTCTTTGAAATGTTCGCTATAAGTTACTGACCCACCTCTAAAACTTGATAATTTTTGCCCTGGTGCGTTAATTGCAAATCCAGCGTATTTAGCTCTGTTTCCAATATACAAATCTTGTTTCAATGTAACATTAGGAACTTTTGGGGTTTTTATTTCTCTAGTTGTTGGTCCTTCGGGAAATGGAAAACCTGTCCGTTTTCTTTTCCTAGTCGGCTGTACGGGGTTTTTTGATACTATCCAATTTTCGCCAAATGTTCCTGTCCACCACGGACCTTTTTCAATTAAAGAACGAGCTACTGTCTTTGCAACTTCCTTTCTTCCTTTAGTTATTGCCTTTCCTAAATCTTTAGTAAAATGTTTTTTAAAATCTTTAGCCATTGGC
>FUFK010048065.1_pt1 | contig 11553 bp, 11 predicted proteins | sample 1021851 | NCBI WGS metagenome assembly FUFK01 (sample SAMEA51879418, study PRJEB19060) | metagenome
AAAAAAAGTTAATATTTAAACCTTTTAAAACTAAAAATTTATCTAGAAATTCCAAAAAATCATTTTTGATTCCTAATCCAGTGTCAAAAAATATTAAAAGAGATGAAAGAGAAAAAAATTCAAATAAACCTACTATTCCAACTAAAAATATAGCTAAAAAATATTTCCTTCTTATATTTTTAGGGATATACCAAAATAACCTTAAATAAATATTTGAAGTAGGTTTTAATTTATTTAATTTCATAACCTTAATTAAATAAAGTATTTCATTATTAAACCGCTTTTTAAGAAACCTTCTTTATAATAAAAATCTTTTGATGGATTGTTAGACTCTAGACAAATCTTAAAACATTTTTGAACCTTTGCTTCTGAAATTAAATTTTTTAAAATTTTTGAACCAATTCCTCTTTTCCTGAATTTTCTTGAAACTATTAAATCTTCAATAATTCCCTCTTTACCTCCCCTTACTCTCTGTAAGAAGAAAATAGATCCAAATCCAACAACCTCTTCCCCTGAGAGAGCAACTATACAATATAAATTCTTTTGAGAAATAAATTCCTTATAAATTGTCTCTAAATTCGATTGATTTGGATAAAAACTACTCACTTCTTGCAGCAATTCCATTAACTCATTAAAGTGTCTAAATTTAAATGGAATAATTTTAATTGGCATTTTATTTCTAGAGAGTAACTAGATGATTAATAATTTTAAATGCAGCTTTACCATCTCCATAGGGATTCTTTTTTTTCAATAAATCATCATCAATAGCCGCATCTAATAAAACTTGAGATTCATTAACTATCAGTTTTGGTATGGTAGAAACTAATTTTGAGGTTCCAGCTTGTATTGCTTCAGGCCTTTCACTACTATCTCTCATGACTAGTACTTTTTTACCAAAAGCAGGCGCTTCTTCTTGAATACCTCCACTATCAGTGAGAATAAAACTTGTAAAAATCATTAAAAAAACAAATTCTTTGTAGGCTAAAGGGGATATTAAAAAAACGTTATTAAGATCAGACAAACCTTTATAGACAACCTCTTTTATTTTGGGATTTAAGTGAACTGGGAAAATAAATCTTACTTTTGGATTATTTAACGCTAATTCTTTTATGCTAATGCAAATATCTTTAATTCCAGAATAGTTCTCTCTTCTATGAGCTGTGATTAAGATATATTTTTCATTGGTCACATCAAATCCAATTAAATTAAAAAATCTATTTTTTAGAGATAAATATTCAGTTTTATCCGAAAGAATAGAATCACGAATAATCATTAAAGAGTCAATCACTGTATTGCCAGTCAATATTATATTTTTTCTATTTATACCTTCCTTAATTAGGTTATTTCTTGCGATTTTTGTTGGAGCATAATGATAATCTGCATTTAGAGCAATTAATCTTCTATTAAATTCCTCTGGAAATGGAGAAAATTTATTATGAGTCCTCAATCCAGCTTCAACATGACCAATTGGAATTTTTTGATAAAACGCAGCCAATGAACTAGCCATTGCTGTATTTGTATCTCCATGTACTAAAACTAAATCTGGATCAAAATTTGAATAATACTTATCAGTGGATTTTATTAATTTGTTTGTTAAATCAACTAATGATTGATTAGGAGACATTACATTAAGAGTAACATCGGGTTTTAAACCAAAAGAGGCAAAAGCATCAATAAACATTGACTCATGTTGACCAGTAAAACAAATACTCGTTTTAAACTGATTAGGTTTTTTATATAACTCCAATATCACTGGTGCCATTTTAATTGCTTCAGGTCTTGTTCCAATTACTACACTTATATTTTTCATCTTCTATATGTGTATATTTCTGGATGCCAAAAAACTTTTAAAATTCTTTCCTAATTTTCTTACGATGGGGAATTTATGAGCAATTTTCTTAATAATAGCAAAACGCGCTATCCCAGGCCCAATAACTAAGTGCCGTTCATTATTTTCTTCTTTGTAAAACTTAAATCCTGCTGAAGTATAAATTTTTAGAACCTTATCAAAGGCATCCAAAACTGTATTATTTTGAGAAATCGATTCAGTCCCCGTTCCTAGTTTTAATGCCATTACAGGATCACTTCCCCAATAGTCTTTATTGTTCAAAGGATGCGGAGGAACAAGAGTTTTTATTCCTGCATATTTCTGTAGGGTATAAGAGAAATGAATATCTTCCCCAACTAATCTTGAAGAATTACTTAAAGGCAATTCTCTCCAAAAATAGCAAAGCCATTCTTTTTTAAAGAACCATGCATGTCCAACAATATCAACAACTTTCAATTCTTCATTTGGATTATCCCATCCAAATGATTTATTTGGCTGATATCTATTTTTACTAAAAAACCTTAATCCTCTTGCACCAAGTAATCCTGGTGAAATTTTCATAGTAGATATGCAATTCTCAAAAAACCTTTTCCCAGGTATAGTATCATCATCCAATACACAAATATATTCTGATTCAGCATTTAAGGCATATGAAAATCTTGACCAAACTCCAAAATTCTTTGAACTATTTGCTATAAAAATGTTTTTATCAAAATTCTTGGATTCAATATAATCACCGTTATTCCATATAAGTATTTCATCAGGGGGAATAGTTTGATGTTTAACAGCATCAATTTGATGATTTAGAAATTCTTGTCTTTTGTATCCATTTAAAACAACTGTGATGGAGGAATTTTGAAAAGACATATAAATTTATTTACTTATTTTTATATTTTTAATATCAAAAATAATAACATGCTTAAACTATTGAAATAATTAATTATTAAATCAGAAATAAAAAAATTTCTTCATTTATTTCTCTTACCTAATTGCCTTTTTTAATTGAGTTTTCATATCAAATTTACTATCTAAATTTGATCTATATAATTTAGATTCATTAAATAATTTTATTGATTTTTTTAAAGCCAATTTGACGGAAATTAAATCATAAGACTTAGAAGTAATTCCACCATAATCTTGTATCATCTCAGTTAATTCTGGATTATTTAATAAGCCAAATATCGGTTTTCCTAAATTCATGTAATCATAAAATTTGTATGGAATTGTCTCCTGACTTCTATCATCAGTATGCTGCACCAAAAGTAAGAAAGTAGCATTAGTTGCTTTTTTTAAAGCATTAATTCTTTTCGTACTAGTTTTGGATTCAAAATACTCCTTTTTGATATATTCCTTTTTATTTTCAAGATATATATCTCCTACATTACGAACTTTTATATTTTTAGGTTCAATAAAATTTTCTGCTATCAATTCATCAAGGGCTTTAAAAAATAAATCTAGATTTCTTTCACCATAGAGTGTACCTAAATGCAAAAACTCAATTACTTTATTTTTATGCATAGCAGGATTATTTTTAAAAGAGTATTTTCGAGATCCTGGATAAACAAGTTTGATCTTATTTTTGTTTTTACTATTTCTTTTTTTTGCTGAAGAGGCTGCAGATTTAGTTACAAATATTGTTCTATGAGATATATTTATTATTATTTTTTCTATAAATTTAGCTACTTTTAATGAAAGTTTCTTATTTATACATTTTCCTACTAAAGGATCTTGAAATTCACAGTAAAGAGGCTTCCTAAATATAGTTGCGATAAAACAAGCAATAACATGACAAGAAGTTGGTCCCCCAGTAGAAAAAATAAAGTTAAATTTATTCTTAATTAAATAAAAAAATATTATAGGAGAAGAACTTATTGCCCAAGACCAATAACCTGCTGAAATAGTACCATTAAGCTTTATAAAAATAATATCTAGAAATCTACCTAATGTATTCGTTATAAAAGGATATAAACTATAAAACCAACTTGTTTTACTATTTAGATATTTTATCTCTTCTTTAAAACAAATATGAGATAAAGATGGTACTTTAAGAACTTTTAAAAATTTGCTGGATTTTATTTGACTCTGTAAACCAGTTAAAATAATAACCTTATAATTAAGATCCAAAAACGTTTTTATTTTATCGTTAGCCCATTCGGCAGGACAGTTACCTATAACGTTAACAAAATAACTAATTAATAAAACTGTTTTTTTGTTTTTTTTCTGAATCATAAAATTCAAATATTTCCAGATAAAAATTTATTGATAATATTTGTTAATTCGTAAATTACTCTTTCTTGCATTTGATAAGTAATCCCTATCCAAGTTGGGAATCTTAAAACTTGCCTTGATATCATATCTGTATTTTTCATATCATCATAAAACCTCCCATATTTCTTACCACCTGGAGAGGAATGAAGGGGTATATAGTGAAATGTTAAATATATACCAATTTCCTTCATTTTTTTTAAAACAAATTTCCTATCAATATCTTCTCTAAGAACAATATAGAATATGTGGCCATTATGCTCACATTCTTTCTTAATCTTTGGTCTCCTTAGATATCCTTTTTCTTCTAATTCAAATGTCAATTTATAATAATAAGACCAAATTTTTAGTTTTTCTGATTTTATATATTTTGATTTTTCTAATTGTGCAAATAAAAAAGAAGATATCAATTCACTAGGTAAAAAGGAAGAACCTAAATCCTCCCAAGTATATTTATCAACTTCACCTTTTAAGAATTTTTTTCTGTTTGTTCCTTTTTCTCTTACTATTTCAGCTTTTTCATTATATTGGCTTTTATTAATTAATAAAGCTCCTCCTTCTCCTGAAATTAGATTCTTAGTTTGATGAAAACTAAGAGTACCAAAATCACCTATTGATCCAAGAGGCTTGCCTTTATATTTAGATCCATAGGCCTGAGCTGCATCTTCAACAATTAATACTTTATAGTGTTCAGCTAATTGTAATAAATAAGTCATATCACAGCTTGAGCCTGCATAGTGCACAGGTACTATCATACGTGTACGATTTGTGATAACTCTTTCTATTTTTGAAATGTCTATGTTTAAGTCATCGGGATTAATATCAACAAAAATCGGGACAGCCCCTCTAAGAACAAATGCATTTGCAGTAGATACGAATGTATATGAGGGTAAAATTATTTCATCGCCAGGCTTTATTTCAGAAAGTATGGCAGACATTTCTAAAGCTGCAGTGCAAGAATGCGTTAAAAAAACTTTTTGAACTGATAACTCTTTTTCTAAAAAGTTTGTACATTCATGCGTGAAAAACCCATCTCCGCTTAAGTGATCCTGATTTAAGACTTTTTTTAAATATCCTTTTTCTAATCCTGAAATCCAAATCTTATTATAAGGTATGATTTCTTTATTCATTAAAGCATTCCAGTTAGATAACCACCAATAATCTTAAAAAGATAATATTTATTATAGGTTATCTCTTACTTAAAAATTCTAAATTATTCAAATACCAATCAATAGTTTTTTTTATCCCAGAATCAAAACTCTCAATTGGTTGCCAACCTAAGTGATTAGAAATCTTGCTTGAATCTATTGCATACCTGAAATCATGGCCTGGGCGATCATTAACAAATTTTATTAAACTTTTATAATCAAAAGATTCTCCTCTTAAATCCATATATTCTGAAATTAAATCACAAATTAAATTTGCTACTTCAATATTTTTCTTCTCACAGTTTCCACCAATATTATAAGTTTCTCCAGGAATACCTTTTTTAATAACAATTAGCAATGCCTCAACATGATCATCGACAAATAACCAATCTCTTATGTTATTACCATTGCCATATATTGGGATATTCTTTTTATTAATAGCATTTAATATAATTTTTGGTATCAACTTCTCTGGGTATTGATAAGGTCCATAATTATTTGAACAGTTAGTAATAAAAATAGGTAGATTGTAGGTCTTAAACCATGCATTTACTAAATGGTCCGAAGAAGCTTTTGATGCAGAATAAGGTGAACTAGGATCATAACGATTGCTTTCAGAAAATTTACCAATTTGTGATAAACTTCCGTAGACTTCATCAGTTGAAATATGATGGAATCTAAATTCACTTTGTCTTTTCAAAGATAAATTTAACCAATATTTATGAGCAATATTTAGTAAATTATATGTCCCACAAATATTAGTTTTTATAAATTTATCAGCATTAGTGATTGATCTATCTACATGTGTTTCGGCCGCAAGATTCATAATAATATCTGGCTTAAAATCGTTTAAAGAAGAAAATAATTTTTCTTCATCATTAATATCACCTTGTACAAAAAAATATCTTTTACTTTTTGAGATAATTTTTAAATTATTTAGATTGCTTGAATATGTCAACTTATCATAGTTTAGTATTACATTTTTCTCATTAAGAAATAATTTTCTTATTAATGCTGAACCTATAAATCCAGCTCCTCCAGTTATAAAATATCTCATAAACTATTATTTAAAAATTTAAGCATTGATTAATGAGTGAAAAGATTTATTTTAAATCTTTTCTTATTTGTAAGTTTAAATATTCACTCATTTTTTGTAAATGTATAATCAACTATACCTTTTTTTGGAGAGTAATCTTTGACAAATTCTTTTAAAAGCCTTAAAAGATTTTTATGATCATGATCTTTTAAATAATTTTTCAAATCATTTAGTTTAGGCTCCAATTCCAACAACTTTATAAAAGGTTCTTTTGATCTAAAAATTTTTGAATGATTTGTAGCTTGTGGATTACCAGACAAAAGCAATTCTTCATACAACTTTTCTCCAGCTCTAAGTCCAGTAAGCTTTATCTCAATATCCCCATAAGGATTAAATTCATCCTTTAATGAATGCCCTGAAAGCTCAATCATTTTTATGGCTAAGTCATAAATCTTTACTGGCTGGCCCATTTCAAGAAGGAAAACGTCACCTCCTTTAGCCATAGAACTTGACTGAATGACTAATTGAGCTGCCTCTTTGATTGTCATGAAATATCTTGTGATATTTATATCTGTTAGAGTTATTGGACCTCCGTTTTTTATTTGATCCCTGAATTTTGGAATTACAGATCCAGAGGATTCTAAAACATTTCCAAATCTAACAATTGATATTTTAGTGAATTTATTTTTTTTATTATCATTTATCTGGCTATGAAAAATTGCTTGTAAAGAAATTTCAGCTAACCTTTTTGTGGCACCCATTATATTTGTAGGTCTTACTGCTTTATCAGTTGAAATAAATACAAAATTAGGAATATTATTCTTAATCGCAATTTTTGCAAATTCAAAAGTTCCAATACTATTATTTTTTATGCCCTCTACTAAATTATGTTCAACTATTGGAACATGCTTATAAGCTGCAGCATGGAAAATAATATAAGGTTGCCAAATAGATAGTATATTATTAATTCTTTTCTCATCTTGAATATTTGCAAGCAGGGGGACAATTTTTATATCTTTTAAACTTAACTTATTAATTAATTCATTCACCTTAGATGTTATTAAATAAAGTGCATACTCACTATTTTCTATTAATAATATTTTCTCAGGATTTAAATTAACTGATTGTAAGCATAATTCGCTCCCAATTGATCCCCCAGCACCAGATACTAATATCACTTTTCCAGTTATATTTTTTTTCATCAAATAAGAAGAGGGTTCTACCTCTTCCCTGCCTAATAAATCGTCAATATCTAAAGCATAAAAATCAGTTATGGATGCGTCTCCTTTAGCTAAATCTAAAATTCCTGGTATAGTTCTTACTTCAATATTTAAGTGCCTTAGATTTTTAATAATTTCATTTCTTCTTGTCCTCCCTACCGAAGGAATAGCTAACAATATAAGAGAGATATTTTTATAAGAAATAAAATTTTCTATTTTCTGATTAGAAATTACAGGTTTTCCATCTAAGTAATAACCTTGTTTAGCAATATCATCATCAATAAAACCTTTTATATTAATTTCATTATTACCCTGCATTGCTTTAAATAATTGCCGACCTGCCTCACCAGCCCCATAAACCAATACATTTTTAACACTTAATCTATTAAATTGTTTTTTATAATTACCACTCAAGAAATAGGCTAAAGTCATCCGCCATGAACCAATGAAAAAGAGAAGTATCAAAGGTTGAATTAAACCTATTGTTCTTGGAATACCTGGTATTTTAGTTTGTAAGATGAAACCGAAAAAAATTAAAGCATAAAAGAAAATTGCCTTTATAACGGTGAATAAAGCAGGTAAGCCTGAATATCTAAAAATAGCTTTATAAAGACCAAAGACTATAAATATAGGCAATGAAATAAATAAAGATAATAAACATGTAATCCCAGTTTTTTCGTAAAATGGGACAAACACNCCAAGTCTTAAGTAATAAGCAAGCCAGACCGAGAATATACAGCAACTCGCATCAATTAATATTGCTATCAATATTTTACTTACTCTTGGCAATCTTGAAATAAAAATTATTTCCTTATTAAAATTTTCATTAACAATTCTCAAAATTTTAAAATCCATTTTCCAAACCCTTTTTAAATTTATGTTTAGCTATTTTTATAAATTCTTTTGAAACATAATATCCAGTTTTTTCTTCAGCTATAGTTAATATTTCTTTTGGTTTTGGATTTTTAGAATAACCATTATCAATAGTTATTAAAGTTTCATCGAGGTCAATTATTATTTTTGTCTCTAAAGAAATCATATTCCTCCTCTTATAAGTGGATCTATACGATATTTATTAAAAAGTGACTGCAATTCCTTTTTATATTCTGATAAGGTCCATTTACCTTTATAGAGAGCTGTTGCAATATAAGGATAATATTCCGAATCACAATGATGAATTCCTCTTTTTTTTGATTTGCCGGATAAAACTCCTATCTTGATTCCTAATTCCTTAACTACTTTTTGACTTTTATATTCTAACTCCCAAATATTTACATTTAAATTCTTTTTTAGAATTTCTATAAATGNCTNTTTNCTCCATATACTNGGTTGAATAGAAAAGATCCATTNCGAATTAAANTTAATTTTTTCAACTGAACAATTNTCTGAGATAGAAGTATATTTTGCATTAATATTTTTTANAAATCTAATANAATCTAGNTCNTTNTTTATTAATANTTCTATTGATTTATTAATCTGATCAATATTTGCTTTTTGATAAAGAAACATATCCTCATGATCAAGAACTATATATTCAGAATCGATATTACTTAGTAAACTAAGGATTCTTAGGGGATAATTTATTTTATCATCGTAATAAAAACATTTTCCAGTAAGCTTNTACTTTAGTTTTTTACTCATATGTTCTGAATTAATTAAATAAAAATGATTATCCCAAAAGTTATTACCCCATAAAAGATCAGGCATCTCGCCTTCATATATTTTGCAAACATCATAGCAATCAGTATGAGTATGAGTTATCCAAGGAATGTTTTGTATTTTCATGAATTATTCTCAATTTTTAACAACTTATTAAAGTTCATGATTATAGTTTTTAAGAAAATAATTTAAATCCTCGGGGGTACCAATACCCCACATACCATCTTTTTTTATCTCGTTAATTATTATTTTCTTATTATCTTGAATTGCTTCATTAAAAACTGGACAAACATAAAATTCATTATTAGTTCTTATATTTCTTCTTATCATCTGCTCTGCATACTTTACATATTCAGACCCTTTCTTCCACCAGTAAATACCGACAGTTGCATTGTTAGAAATGGGTTTTTTTTCGGCAACTTCTTCGGCATATCCTTCATCATTTAATTTCACATAGCTCCACTTAGGGTGAGATGCTTTAAAAGTCAGAATACCTCCATCTGATTCACTATTAGAGAATGCATAAAGTGTTTTACTGGAATCCCATTCAACAACTTGATCAGAGTTAGCTATAAGCAATGGTTGATCATTATCGATAAATTCTTTCGCAAGTAAGGTTGTACAGGCAGCACCTTCAGTAATTCCATCAACTTGCACAATATTGCAATTTGGTGTGATTAAATTCAAAAGATACTTTAAATTATATTTTTCATAATGCTCTTTTTGTACAATAAATGTATATTTAGCTTTAATATTCAAATTATCCACCACCACTTGAATCATAGGCTTACCTTTTACCTCAATTAAGGGTTTTGGGAAAGTATATCCTTGGGTCTCAAATCTACTTCCTCTTCCTGCCATTGGAATTAGAATATTCATATTTTCACAATGCCAAGTTTTTATAGCTTCTTTTTTATCGAGAATTTCTTTTATTCTGTCAATTTTAAATTGATCAAGATCCTTTCTATTTTCAACCGATATTAAATGGCACTTACTGTCTATCGCGCCTTTTCGTCCAACAATACTATCTTCAACTATAACAGTATTTTCAGGAATAGCTCCTAAAGTTATCATGCATTTCCAGTACATTTCTGGATATGGTTTATTTCGAACTATATCTTCATTAGATATAAAAATATCAATAAATTCTAATATTCCTAACTTTAGTAAAGTAATTTTTACNGTGTTTCTTATGCTATTAGATGCAACTGCAATCTTATATCCAGCATCGATCAACTGTTGAAAATAGTTCATCAACTCATAATCATAAGAAATCTTTTCTTTAAAAATATTTGTGGTATGTGTTTGCTTATCTTCCCAAATGCGATTAAAACTTTTTGGAGACAAACCTTTCTTTTCAGATAAAAGCTTTAATTTTTCAATTGTAGGTAAACCATCGTAATCTTTAAGATGTTCTTCTCTGCTTATTGCATATTTTTCTCCTAAAGCAAGATTTAGAGCTTCGAAATGATAATTTTTGCTATCTATCAATACACCATCAAGATCAAATATTACAAGTTTTATCATTAAATTTTCCTCTAAACTTTGATTTATTTTAAAATTTTTTTAAAAGATTAATATCATAGATCAAATATAATAATATTATGTTAATTTAAATCATACAAATAGTATGAAAATTTATAAAAATAATTAATGAAAATTATTGCACATAGAGCCAATATAAATGGTCCAAGTATAAAAAATGAAAACCAAAAAAATAGTATTAAAGAATGTTTAAATATGGGTTATGATGTTGAGTTAGATATTAGATCATTAGAAGGCAAATTATATTTGGGACATGATAAACCTCAATTAATCATAAATATAGAGGAATTAAGAATGATCAAGAATAAAGTTTGGGTTCATTGTAAAAATTTGCAAGCCCTTTCTTTTTTCAGGCAAATAGATGAGGAATTTAATTATTTTTGGCATGAGAAAGATTCATACACTCTTACAAGTAAAGGATATATATGGGCTTATCCTGGAAGAGAGCTTTCACCAGAATGTATATCTGTAATGCCAGAAATTAATTGCTCTACGGATAATATTAAAGATTTAAAAAATTTATCGATTTCAGGGATTTGTACGGATTATCCCAATTTGTTTAATTAATTTCTTTTAAAAGAATATTTACATTTTCGAAATTGAAAAGAAGTTATCTTTTAATTGAGCTTGATTAAAATGAAGATAAATCTAAAAATTACAAATCAAGATCTAAAATATCAATAAATAAGATTAGATTTAATAAAGAATGATTTAATTATTAATAAAGAAATATTTAATAAAAAAGTGAAAGTTTTATTTAATATTTTGCGATTAAATTAGGATTATATTAATTAAGAAAAATTAATTGAGAGCATTAATAAAGATTCATGTACTAAAGTCATTAAAATTTTA
>FUFK010047178.1_pt1 | contig 11551 bp, 11 predicted proteins | sample 1021851 | NCBI WGS metagenome assembly FUFK01 (sample SAMEA51879418, study PRJEB19060) | metagenome
TTAAGTTCTTTGACCCATGTTCAAAATGATTACTCGAAAATTTTTCAACAAAATAAAAAAACAATTTTCGCTTTTGTTATAATATTCATTTCAATATTTTTGGTTTCTATTTTTTTATAATGAGCCGCAGCAACGTTTAAATTTTTTTCCGGATCCGCAAAAACAAGGTTCATTCCTACTCATTTTTTTCCCAATATATTTTGGATCAATTTTAATTGGGTTATTTTTTTTGGTCTCTTTAATGGGCTCTTTAACAATTTTTAAATTAAACAAAATTGTAACATAATCGAACTTCAATTTTTCTAATAAATTTTCAAATAATGTAAATGCCTCTTTCTTATATTCAATTAATGGATCTCTTTGTCCATACGATCTTAGACCAATTACCTGTCTCAATTGTTCTAAATACTGAATATGTGATTTCCAATTTAAATCAATACACTGTAGAAAAATTCTTTTTTCAATATCTTTAGCATTTTCTTTGCCTACCATATCAACTCTTGCTTTTCTTGCATCTTGAAAAACCAAAATTATTTTATTTTTAATTTCTTTTTCACTAAGCGAAGAGATATTTTTGAAATCTTCCTCGCTTAAATTTTTGCCCACTAATGTTTTAAGTTTGTTTTCAAATTCATTTGATTTTGGATTTGAAAGATTTTGAGTTTTTAATCGGATAATATTATCCACTATTTCTTGCAGAAAATCTTCAGAATAACTAAAAATATTGTTATTAATAATAGCCTCATCTCTTTGTGAAAATATTACTTGCCTTTGATCGTTTAGAACATTATCAAATTTCAAAAGGGTTTTTCTTATATCAAAGTTTCTAGCTTCAACTTTTTGTTGGGCTCTTTCAAGAGCTTTATTTATCCAAGGATGATCAATGCTTTCTCCGTCTTTGAGACCAAGTTTCTCTAGCATGTTATTCATAGATTCTGATCCAAATATTCTCATCAAGTCGTCCTCTAGACTTACATAAAAAATTGAATTTCCTTCGTCACCTTGACGACCAGATCTTCCTCTTGCTTGATTATCTACTCTTCTAGACTCCATTCTTTCTGTTCCGATAACAAATAGTCCACCAAGAGATTTAATTTTTTCTTTATTAATCTTTAGTTTTTCAGTTGGTATTGATCCTTTCTTGCCACCTAATTGTATATCAACACCACGCCCAGAAATACTTGTTGTTATAATAACAGATTTTTCTTTTCCTGCATTTGCAATTATTTCGGCTTCATTTTCGTGATTTTTTGCATTTAAAACAGTGTGTGTTATTTTTTCTTTTCTCAACAGATTTGAGTAAATTTCAGATTTATTGATGCTTGATGTAAAAATTAAAAGTGGCTGACCTTTTTGATTACATTCTTTTATTTTTTCAATAATTGCACTATTTTTCTCTGTTTCTGTTCTAAAAATTTGATCGTTAAAGTCTTTTCTAATCATTTTATTGTTAGTAGGAATTGTAATAACTGGCAGATTATAAATTTCTAAAAATTCTTGTGCTTCTGTAGCAGCTGTCCCAGTGCATCCACAAATTTTTTTATAAAGCTTAAAATAATTTTGATAGGTTATTGATGCCAATGTTTGATTTTCAACCTGAACATCAATTTTTTCCTTAGCCTCTAAAGCTTGATGAAGACCATCTCCAAATCTTCGACCCTCAAGTATTCTTCCTGTTAGCTCATCTATTATTTTCAAACTATTATCTTTTATTATGTAATCTTTACCTTTTTCAAATAAATGATTAGCTCTTAAAGCCTGATTTACATGATGAACTAGATTTAAGTTTTCTGGATCATAAAAATTGTTATTTTTTAATATTCCTGCATTTGAAAAAATTTCCTCTACATGATTTATCCCTTCATTGGTTAAGAGAATATTTTTATCTTTTTCATCAATTTCATAATCCTTCTCTTTTAAAAGTTTTACTAATTTATCTATTGAGAGATATTGATCAGTTTTATCTTCAGCTGCACCAGAAATTACTAATGGTGTTCTTGCCTCATCAATAAGACACGAGTCTATTTCATCTACAATTGCAAAATGATGTCCTCTTTGTACCATTTCATTTTTAGAATATTTCATATTATCTCTTAAGTAATCAAAGCCAAGTTCGCTGTTGGTTGCATAAGTAATNTCACAGNAATAATTTTTNTTTCTCTCCTCNTCATTTTGATCATTATTTATAAAGCCTGAGCTTAAACCTANAAAATTATATATCTTNCCCATTTCTNGNGAGTCTCTTTTAGCCAAGTAATCATTTACAGTTACAATGTGAACTCCTTTNNCNNNNAGNGCATTNAGATAAGCAGCAAGGGTAATGGTTAAAGTTTTTCCTTCACCAGTTTTCATTTCAGCTATTTTTGACTCATGCAATACAATTCCACCAAGAATTTGAACATCAAAATGCCTTTCATTNCTTATTCTGTAAGATGCNTCTCTTACTAGCGCAAAAGCATCTGGTAAAATTTCATCTAATTTAACATCACTCTTAATTTTTTGTTTTAACTCTTGGGTTTTTAAAGGGAAATCTGAGTCTTTTAAGCTTTTTAAATTCTGTTCTAAAGAATTAATTTTATTCACAATTTTTTGAAGTCTGTCCAATTCTTTTTGATTTGATGATTTTATGAATTTCTTTATAAAGTTTAATGGACTTATCATTAATTTTTGATTTATTATTTACTTATATCCTTTAATATAGTTATTAAATTAATATTTTAAACACTATGGGAATTAATTTACCAAATTTTTTTTCTTCTAAAAGCTCTGAAAAGAGATTAAACCAGTTTCAAGATCTCGACCACATCGATGGTTTGTCTATTTCCACTATTAGCGCTAATTTATATGGTAATAATAGAGATGATTTAGTAATGTTTTATTTTAGAGAGGGTGCAAACTATGCATCTGTGTATACACAATCCAAAATAATTTCAGAAAATATTAAGTGGAATTTGGGTTTAAATAGAAAAAAAATCTTTGCACTAATTGTAAATACCAGAAATGCCAATTGTTTTACTGGAAAACAAGGTTTTAAAAGTTTAGAAAAAATTGCAGATATTGTATCTTCAAAACTTTCAGAAAAACAAAAAGAAGATGAAGATCAACCAAAGAAGATTATATCAAAAGATATCATTTTTGGATGTACAGGTACCATTGGAGAACCTTATCCTGAGGAAAAGATAAAAGCAAAATTATCTGATTTAGTTGAAAAAATTAAATATACACAAAATAAATACATTTGGATGAAGGCTGCTCTTGGCATAATGACAACTGATACTCAACCCAAAATGGCAATGGAAGAGTGCGAAATTGTAAACAGCAAAATCAAAATTTTTGGTGTCGCTAAAGGATCAGGAATGATACAGCCTAATATGGCCACTACACTTGGATATCTATTTACTGATGCCGACATTCCTAACAATATTTTAAATAAATTATTAAAAAAAAATATTTCTTCTACTTTTAATGCAATTAGTTGTGACGGGGATACTAGTACGAATGATATGGTCTCAATATTCTCAACAGGAAAAGCAAAACATGCAAAAATAAAAAATTTAAACGATCCAAGATTAAAAGAATTTGATGAAGCATTAAATAAAGTTTTATTAAATTTAGCTAAAAGAGTTGTGCTTGATGGCGAAGGTGCAACAAAATTTATTACAATAAATATTCTAAATTGTAAAATTGAGAACGACGCAAGAAAACTTGCATTTTCAATTGCAAACTCACCTTTAGTGAAAACTGCTATTGCTGGTGAAGATCCTAATTGGGGTAGAATTATTATGGCAATTGGAAAATCTTTAATAAATTTTAATTTAGATAAACTCTCAATTAAATTTGGCAATCACCATATTATCTCTAATGGTAAAATGTCATCCCATTACAATGAGACTGAATTAAAGAATTATATGAAAAATTCTAATATTGATATTAATGTAGATATTTCTGGTGGTTCAAAAAGCTTTACAGCTTATACAATGGATTTAACAAAAAAATATATTGATATAAATGCAGATTATAGATCTTAATTCATATTGAAAAAAATAAATAAATTAATAAATAAAGACTATGATAAAATATAAATTAGTTTGTAAAAATTGTAGTTTGTCTTTTGATAGTTGGTTCGCATCATCCAATGAGTTTGAAAAATTGAAGAAAAAAAAATATCTCAACTGTCATAAATGCAATTCTACAAAAGTTGAAAAAACTTTAATGGCTCCCAAAACGATAAAAATCAATAACCATTTAAAAATTGATAAGGAAAGAAAAGAGTTAAAAGTAATTAAAAGAAAAATTGTTGAATATCAAAATTTTATAAAAAAGAATTTTGAATATGTGGGAAAAAATTTTGCGTATGAGGCAAGATCTATTCATTACGATAAAAAGAAAAAGAAAAAAGGAATTTATGGTACAGCCTCACTTAATGAAATAAATGAGCTTAAAGAAGAGGGAATAGAAACAAGTACCATTCCTTGGATTAAAGAAAAAAATAATTAGTCTTTAACAAATTGAGCGATATAATTAACTGATTTATCGTTACTTAAACTCCATAAATCTGTGATTAAATTAAATTTCATACCATCTATTTTTTTTAGTTTCATTTTATTTTTTTTTTGTAAATTAATAAGGTCTTCAGGTTTCACAAATTTTTCCCAATCATGAGTTCCAATCGGTAGCCACCGCATCACATACTCTGCTCCAATTATTGCAAAAAAATAAGACTTTAAAGTTTTGTTTAAAGTTGCAACAAACATAGTGCCATTTTTTTTGAGTAATTTTGTACACGCTTTCAAAAAAAAATCTACATTTTCTACATGTTCAATTATTTCCATATTAAGTATTACATCAAATTTGATTTTTGTATTAAATTTTTCTGGTGAGGTACAAATATATTCAATACCTAAATTACTTTTTTTTGCATGCAATTTTGCTATTTCAATATTCTTTCCAGATGCATCTATACCTGTCACTTCTGCTCCTAATTTTTTCATTGGTTCTGATAGCAAACCTCCACCACATCCGATATCTAAAACTCTAATTTTTTTTAAAGGCTTATCCTCATTTTTTAATCCAAAAGTTTTTATTATATTTTCTTTAATGTAAGAAATTCTAATAGGGTTAAATTTATGTAGAGGTTTAAATTTTCCCTCAGGATTCCACCATTCTTCAGAAATTTTTGTAAATTTTTCTATTTCTTTTTTATTAATTGTGTTATTTTTCATAAGTAGGTTGACTTTATATTCAACATGTATTTTATCAATAAATTTTAAACTTTAGAAAATATATTATCATGAAAATTGTGGTATTAAAATTTGGTGGCACATCAGTTGGCTCAGTAACAAAAATAAAAAAAGTTGCGGAAATTATAGCTAACTATAGAAAAAAAAAATTCAATGTTATCGTCGTTTCTTCAGCAATGAGCGGTGTGACAAATGATTTAATAAGTAAATCACATAAAATTTGTCAAAATTTTTCAGACTCAGAACACGATGTGCTAGTTTCCTCAGGAGAGCAAGTTGCCTGTTCTTTAATCGCTGGAAGACTTATACATAAAGGTTTTAAGTCTAGATCGTGGTTAGCTTGGCAAATTCCTATTTTAACCGATGGTCCTCATAAACATGCACGGATAAAAAATTTGTATAAAAGTAAATTGATTAAATATCTTAAAGAAGGTGGAATTCCAATAATTGCCGGTTTTCAGGGAATAAATTCCTCGGGGAGAGTCACTACAATTGGTAGAGGTGGATCAGATGCAAGTGCAATTGTTTTAGCGAAATTTTTTAAAGCTCATAGATGTATAATTTACACAGATGTTGAGGGTGTTTATACCACAGATCCAAATAAACTAAAAAAAGCTAAAAAAATAAAAGTTATATCTTATGAAGAAATGCTTGAGATGGCTTCACTAGGAGCTAAAGTAATGCAACCAGTTTCTATACAAGATGCTAGACTAAATAGAATTGATATTGAAGTAAAATCCACATTTTTTAACAAGCAAGGTACTTTAATAACCAAAAGATCAAATATAATTAATAATAGAATCATTACAGGAATTTCATCAACACACAACGATGCTAAAGTATCTTTACTGGGTGTAAAAGATAAGCCAGGTGTAGCAGCCTCGATATTCAAACCGTTATCAAAAAATTTAATTAATGTTGATATGGTTGTGCAAAACATTTCTTCTGATGGAAAAGAGACAGATTTAACTTTTACGATTAAAAATGAAGAACTTAATAAAACAAAAAAAATAATTAAAGAAAACAAGAACATAAATTTTAGGAAATTATTGTTTAAAAAGGGTGTTTCAAAAGTTTCTATAATCGGTGTCGGTATGATTACTACTCCGGGCGTAACTTTTAGAATGTTTCAAGCTCTGGCAAATGAAAAAATCAATATCCAAGTTATTTCAACCTCTGAGATAAAAATTTCTGTTTTAATAGATACGAAAGATGTGAAAAAAGCTTTAAATGTTTTGCATAAAGAGTTTAAATTAGAAAGATAAAATGAGCATTAGACCATTTAGAGATATAAAAAGAAAAAAAACAAAAGTTATAAATGTTGGTAAAGTAAAAATTGGAGGCGATAATCCTATATCGGTTCAATCAATGACCAACACTTTAACTACTGATATTAAAAAAACCATAATTCAAATAAATGAAATTCAAAGCGAAGGTGCTGATTTAGTCAGGGTTTCTTGTCCAGACGAAGAGTCATCAAAATCTTTAAAAGAAATTACGAAACATGTTGATATACCAATAATTGCTGACATTCATTTCCATTATAAAAGAGCAATCGAAGCTGCTGAAAATGGAGCTAGCTGTCTCAGAATTAATCCAGGGAACATAGGAGATGAAAAAAAAATTCATGACGTTCTACAAGCGGCAAAAAATAATGGTTGTTCAATAAGAATTGGAGTAAATGCAGGATCTCTTGAAAAAGATATTTTAGAAAAATTTAAAGAGCCATGTCCTGAAGCTCTAGTTGAAAGTGCTTTAAGAAATATTAAGATATTAGAGGATAAAGATTTTTTTAATTTTAAAATAAGCGTAAAATCCTCCGATGTTTTTTTATCAATTGGAGCATATAGACAACTCTCAAATGTTTGTGATTACCCCCTTCATCTAGGAATTACTGAAGCAGGAAGCTTCATTCCAGGGAGTATAAAATCATCTATCGGAATTGGATCTCTTTTATTAGACGGTATAGGTGATACAATTCGAATTTCTCTATCTGATGATCCGATTAAAGAAATCAAAATTGGTAATGAGATATTGAAATCTTTAAATTTAAGAAACCGCGGTGTGAAAATAATTTCATGCCCTTCATGCGCCAGACAAGGGTTTGAAGTGATAGATACTGTAAAAATTTTAGAAAAAAAGCTATCACACATAAAAACACCTATTACATTATCTATTATCGGTTGCGTTGTGAATGGACCTGGCGAAGCTGCTCAGACAGATATCGGTATCACGGGAGGTAAAAAAGGCAGTAACATGCTTTATTTATCTGGCGTTCAATCTGAAAAAGTTTCGACTGAAGACATGATTAATAAGGTAGTTCTTGAAGTTGAAAAAAAAGTATCTGAATTAAAAAATAACTAAAATGATTCCACAAAAAACAATCGAGGAATTAATCAATAAACATACAACTTTAGAAAAAGATCTTGCCTCAGGAAAAATTGATAAAAAAATATTTGCAGAAAAATCTAAAGAATATGCTGACCTAAATGAAATAATAGAAAATGCAAAGAGATATATAAATTTTGAGAAAGAAAAATTTGAACTTGAAAAAATTTTAGACGATCAAAGCTCAGATGAAGAACTTATTAAAATGGCAGAAGGTGAGATGAACCAACTTTTATCAGAGCACCAAAGTAATGAAAAAAAATTGAAATTATTTTTGTTACCTAAAGATGAGGCAGATAAAAAAAATGCTATTCTTGAAATTAGAGCTGGCACGGGTGGTCTAGAGGCAAGCTTGTTTGCGTCAGATCTTTTTAAGATGTATGAAAAAATTAGTCATAAAAAAAAATGGTTTGTAGAGTTAATCTCTATTTCCAAAAGTGAGGCTGGAGGTCTTAAAGAAGTTATTGCTTCTATAAAGGGTACAAATATCTATTCTACTTTAAAATATGAAAGCGGTGTTCATAGAGTTCAAAGAGTTCCAGATACAGAGACGCAAGGCAGAGTGCATACTTCTGCTGCTACTGTTGCTGTTCTACCAGAAGCAGAGGAAGTTGATTTAAAAATAAATGAGTCAGACCTCAGGATAGATGTTTTTAGAGCTGGTGGTCCCGGGGGTCAATCGGTTAACACAACAGATAGTGCTATTAGAATAACTCATATTCCAACAGGTATAACTGTTTCTCAACAAGACGAGAAATCTCAACATAAAAATAAGGCAAAGGGTATGAAAATATTAAGAGCAAGATTATATGAACTAGAGAGACAAAGGATTGATCAAGAGAGATCTAAAGATAGAAAAAGTAAAATAGGCACTGGGGATAGATCTGAAAGAATTAGAACGTATAATTTTCCACAGGGACGAGTAACCGATCATCGAATAAATTTAACTCTGCATAAATTAGATGAATTTTTAGAAGGAGAAGCATTTGATGAGGTAATTGAGTCCTTAACTCTTCGAGATCAGAAGGAAAGTTTAAGTAATTTATGAATATATTAGAAGCACTTAATAGAGGAAGCGCAAAATTAAAAAAAAGCAATATTAATAGCTTCCAGCTTGATAGCGAAATCCTTTTATCAGAAATTATTAAAAAAGATAGAAAGTTCCTTATATTAAATTATGACAAAGAGTTAAAAAAAAAAACTATAGAAAATTTTGATGATTTAATAAATCAGAGGTCAAAAGGGAAACCAATAGCATATTTGACTAAAAAAAAAAGTTTTTGGAAAGATACTTTCGAAATTACAAATGATGTTTTAATACCCAGGCCTGATACAGAAATAATTATAGAGGAAGTTTTAAAATTAACTAAAAATAAAAGAAATTATAAGATCTTAGATATAGGCGTGGGATCTGGTTGTGTATTATTATCTTTATTAAGAGAAAAAAAAAATTTTACTGGAGTGGGGATAGATATAAGTAGGAAATGCATAGATTTATGCAGGAAAAATAGTCTTAAACTTGGTCTCAATAAAAAAGTGAAATTATTCAATTCAGATGTTGACAATTTTAATTATGGCAAATATGATTTAATTGTCTCAAATCCTCCATATATTAAAAGTTGCGATTTAAAATATCTGGATAGAGATGTTGTTGATTTTGAGCCAATAACTGCGTTAGATGGTGGAACAAATGGTTTGTCAAACATCTTAAAAGTTATAAACAAATCATCNGANCTGATTAANATTAANGGAAAATTAATTTTAGAGATTGGATTTGGNCAGAAAAATGATGTTAAANNAATANTAGTAAATAGNGGNTTTTATATAAACAAAATAGTTAGAGATTTTTCTAATATTGAACGATGTATAATAAGCACTAAACTTTGAAATAAAATCACAAATGGTTACATTTAGAAATAATAACAGACGAAATAATTTTAGAAGAAACGATAGAAATTTTAAATCAAATGGAGATAGAAATAAATTTAATAATTTTGCTAATAATGACAATTTTCAGAGAAAGTCACCAGGTAGAAATAATCATAATGCACCAAAATTGATTGAAAAATATAATAATTTAGCAAGAGAGGCGCTCTCAAGTGGAGATAAAATATTGTCAGAAAATTATTTTCAACATGCTGATCATTTTACCCGAATATTGAATGAACAAGATAATCAAAAAAAAAAAAGATTTAACGAAAATCAATCTTCAAAAAGTATTACTGAAGAAAAAGCAGATGATAAGAATACTCAAATAAGTGAAAATTCTGATGAAAATCCTGAAAGCACATCTCAAAATGAGATGAATTAATTTAAGCCAATTATTTTTTCAGATTTAAGGACATCAAGCTTAATTTTTTTTGTTTCAAATAACTCCCGATCTTTTCCTTTTAGTGCTTTACCTGAGGGTAACTTTAATTTTTGGGAGTTTATTTTCTTTCCATTAACGATTACTTCATAATGCAGATGTGGACCAGTACTTTTTCCTGTTGAACCAACATATCCAATTGTTTGACCTTGTTTTACCCTCACACCACTTCTAATACCTTTAGCAAATTTTGACATGTGGGCATAAACAGTTTGATAAGTTGAGTTATGACGTATAACAACACAATTTCCACCACCGCCACACCAACCTGCTTTTTTAACAACTCCATCACCAGAGGCCATAATTGGTGTACCCATTGGTGCAGCAAAATCTGTTCCACGATGCATTTTTGTAAACCCATCAATTGGATGTTTCCTCATTCCAAATGGAGAGGAAAGTCTTGCACCATTTATTGGAGTTTTCATCAATGCCTTCTTTACACTTTTTCCACTTATATCGTAATGACCTTCACTACCTTTTTTATCAAAGTAATATAATGGATTATTTTTTCTACTTAATTTTAGATTTGCAAAAAGTATATTTCCCGTTTCGATGCTCTTTCCTGTTTCATCAATAAAAATTTCATACATAATTTGAAAACTGTCTTTTTTTTTAATATCTCTCTGAAAATCTACCTGAAAACCATAAATTCTTGCAAATTCAATTATTATATTTGCAGGAATTCTTTGTTCAACCGCAGATTTATATAAACTTTTTGAGATGAGATTTTCTCTATAAAGAATTTTTTTTTTAAGTTTTGTTAAAATTGTTTTTTCTATAAACTCATCTGCCTTAGTATTTCTTGCCAAATAAATTTTTTCAGTATTTGATAATTGAAAAGTAAATTCTTTGATAATATTTTCTGACTGATCTAGCGTAAATTTAATTTTTTGATCAATATTTAATTTATTAAGATTTACTTTTTTTAATAGTTTTTTTTTTATTTCATTTATTTGTTTATCCTCTACAAAATAACCATCTAGAATACTGTCAAATGTCTCACCAGGTTGTATTTTATGTTCAATTTTTTTAAATTTTGGTTCTAAATTGTTGAACACATGATTAATTGTTTTTTTGAAATAAACATTATGCAATGTGTTCTTATAATTTTGGTAAATTTTTTTCTTACTTTGATTATAATAAGTTGTTGAGATTATCGTAACTAAAACTAATAAGCCTAAAGCTAAAATTTCAGCATTTTTTTTGATAGATAGTTTAATTTTGTTCATCATTATTTATTTATTAGGAGATAAATTATTAGATCAGCATAGATTGAAAATCAAAAAAAAACCTCTAAATCTCTTGAATTTCAATGATTTTTCTACTTATAAATGCTTGATTTCCTTTGATTTTAGCCTATAAGCATCAAACTTTCTCACGTAAATTAATGAAATTCAATTTATTAATTGTGAGAATTATTGGGATTATTACTCAATTAGCTATTTAAAGAGTTAATATTTAAGAAGAGAAGTGTGGACGGTTAAGGTTACCAAAATTTGTCGTACACACTTCAACATTATATAAATTTTATTCTTAGAATTTATATAGAAGCTAG
>FUFK010055190.1_pt1 | contig 11541 bp, 12 predicted proteins | sample 1021851 | NCBI WGS metagenome assembly FUFK01 (sample SAMEA51879418, study PRJEB19060) | metagenome
CTAGAAAATGTAGAAGTCTAAAAACTAAAGATATTAAAGTTGCTAAATATATTAAATCATACGCAGAAAATATTATTCTACATAAGCTTGAAGGATTTATTAAAAATAATGCTATACTATCTTTCAGTGAGCTTGTTGACCACCTTTTAAAAGTACCTCATTCTTGGTCAGCTGCCACCTCTGAACTCAACAAATACATACTTACCTCCCACCTTGATGGCAAATCCCTCCCGAAAAATCCCACATCCCGTGCCATACACATTAGACACATCAATCAATGTTGGAACTGGGTAATCAAGAAAAACTTAGTTGCCTTAATACGTACTCCCCTCAAAGTATTTAAGAAGAAAGTCTGTTTCCTGTTTCTTTGATGATGGGTAGATTTATATAAGGAGATTATTATGTTAAAATATTTATTATCTATCTTATTCATTGGGTTGGCTTTGGGGCAAAGTACAACTTCTTTTTCTCCTGATGATGATAAGGATTCAGATAAGCTTGTTCAAAGTTTTAGGTCGGATTTGGGGAAATTTTATACAGTGACTTATTCTGGTGAATTTCTTGGGCAAAAAAGTAATAAGGTGTATTTCAAACCAATTAATAATGCTCCTATGAAGCTACTTCGATTAAAAGAAGTCAAAGAACTAAAGGTGGATAATAAAGTTTTAATAAAAAATGGATATTGGGAAATTGAGCCTGGAAGTATAAAACCTTACGGGGGAGCTTTTATTGATATTGAAGAACTAAACAAAAAGAAATTAAGTATTCGTAAAAAAGCTGTAATTGATGCAAAAATTGACTCTTATAAATGGGTTTTATATCCCCCAACAGCCTTTTTGACGTTTGGTGCTATAATGCTGGGTTCTCAGGAAGAACCCTGGGAATCTTTNCCAGCAACACTAGGAATAAGCGCCGCTAGCTTGACTATTCCCTATCTTTTTTTTCGGGAATTAACTTGGATAAAAAATGAAAACCTTAGTTCCAGAGATAAAAAGTTATATGAAAAGGTTTATTCTAAGGAGCTTCGAAAAAGAAAATCAACAATCATTTTTACTTCATCCGTTGTAACGGGTTTATTGGGACCCTTATTATACATTAGCGCAGTTGTATCTGGATTAAGCTTCTAATCTATTTTAATTATGTAATATTTAAGTTTAATTTATATGGAAACAAATTTGGAGTTATAAATGAAATATGCATTAATCACAGGTCTATTCATCTCATCTATCTTTGCTGAAGTAAATACAACCAAAATTAAGGTTGACGGAATGCAATGCAGTTATTCTTGCGCTGGAAAAGTTAATTCTGTTGTGCAGAAAATTGATGGTGTTAAAGAGTCTTATGTAGATTTTGCTAAAGGTGTAGCAACTGTGACATATGATGATAAAAAAGTAAATCGTAATGATATAATCAGAAATCTTAAAAAGAATACTGGTTACTCAATAGAACAGGCAAGTGCTACCAAGAAAGAATATGGTTCCTGTAGTAGTTCAAAAAAGAAAAATACAGAAATATAGATAGTTAGACTATCATCTACAAAAAAGCCTCTTTATTGAGGCTTTTTTTTTACTCATTTAACTTTTATTTGGATATCTAAGAAATTATCAAGTTCAGTATTTATTAGTTACTTTCTTTTCCTCTTTACACATATAACCCTCCCACTATATAGTCCAAACAAATTCATTTATCCACAAACCATTTGAAAAGAAAGTCCGTTTCCTGTTTGTCGGATAATGGGTAGATTTAAATATGAAAAAATTTATAGCAATGAACAGGTTTAAAATTGCAATTGGAAGAGAATCTGATTTCGAGAATATTTGGAGAAATAGAGAAACTCATCTTGAAGATGTAACAGGTTTTCAAAAATTCAATCTATTAAAAGGTCCTACTATTGAAGAGTATACCTTATATACTTCTCATAGCACTTGGGAATCTAAAACTGATTTTGAGAATTGGAAAAAATCAGAAGCATTTAGAAAAGCACATAGTGGTGGGGGACAGCACCAAGGAATTTATTTAGGTCATCCTGAATTTGAGGGATTTGAAATTATTCTTTGATTTAAACCCCACATTCGTGGGGTCTTTTGTTTTTACCTCTCTCCCATAAAAGTTACTTGGGTTCATCCTTATTGATTATTTCCCAACCTTGTTTGGGTGTCATATTTTTTATTTCGTTTTTATTGTAACCTAAATGGTTTAATTCCCATCTCATTTTATTTGTCATCATTAACGGAATACTAACACCTCTTTTATTTATTTGAGGATAGTCTTTTTTAGTTGATGGAAACAAACTCTTTCGGTTTAACAATACCCGTTTAAGAGTTACATCTTTCATTATCAAATCCATAATTAATAATCTTACCTTACTATTATGGTCGTTCATTTCCTTCCTTAAAAACTTTTTCCAATCTTTATTTATCTGTATCTTTTTTTTCTTATCGTTTTTATAGAATAGACAATTACATAATTGTTCTTTTATACTTTTTGAAGAACCTAACGAACCAGTCTTGGTGTTGTATTGTCTTCTTGATATGGTAAAATTGTAGTAATCACCTTTGTTCTTTAATCTTGATACGGACCAAGAAAACTGATAATCCTTTCGAAGATGGTCTAGTTCTTTGTTCTTCTTTATGAGTTCCCTTACATACTGTTCTTTCTTTTCTTTCCTTCTGGAAATTTCTTTTTCTAATGATTTGATTTTATCATCATTATCCTTATACCATCTGTAAGTTCTTCTGCAACTACGGAGATTATCTCTATCTCTCTTAGATAGGTTTTTGAAAATCTTATCAGGTATGTAATCAAATTGTCTTTCCTCAGTTATTTTCATACTTGAACCCTTTTTGAAATGTAATAGTCTAATTTTCTGTAATCAAAGTTTCACCTAGGTATAGGGTGTTCAAAAGGGTAATTCTACCTAATACCTAACTCTTAATTATATTTATGTAAAAGTTAAAAAAACATTAAGTATGTATTGAAGTTGAATACAAATAATCAATTCAACCTTTCTTTATTCAATATATAACCCTCCCACTATAAAATCCAAACAAGGTCCATTTGCTACAGGAGGGTTGTAGAAATGTGTTTTTGGTAGTTTAATTAAAGTCTAAGAAAGTCCTTAAGTGCAAAAAAAGAAAGTCCGAATAATATACCATATTTTAGACTTTATTAAGGTTTCTCTCCATAGAAGAAATACCTAACAATATAAATAAAGAAAGGAAATGAAACCCAGATTAGAAAGGCATCAAATGGCATACTTTCTGATATGTAAAATGTCCAAGTTATAAAAAGAACCCACGCAACAGTGACTAATCTATTTACCAATTGTNATTTAATCATCCTTGTTTTTAACTGATACAGACAACAAAAAAAAGAACAAACAATATACCATATCACTCATCTTTTTCAAATAAAGTCTGCCATCCTCCAAGTAAAAATAAAAATGCTCCAAGATAAATAAATTTTAATTCACCCATAAATACAATAAAACAGCCATAAAGTATACAAGTAATAGACCATAAAATAAATTTCCACCTTGGAATCATAATTCCTTTCTTTAACCAATTCATTTTATTTATCCTTTTTTTGGTTGAAAAACATAACTCCCAACTATTGAGATAAACATTACCCATAATGCATTCTGTTCACCAGTATCCTTCCATAATACTTCTATATTTCCCCATATAAGAAGCCAACTCCAGCTTACATTTAAAATCCAATATGCAAAGGCACTCACACCTGCGAAAAGGAAAATCTTACGAGGGAGATTAGCGTTTTCTATATACCGTGTTATTATCATTATAAAAAAAAAGAAAGTCCAAACAGTAACCCATTTATTAAAGTTTTAAATAGAAATAAATAAACGTAAGTAAGAATATAAACCAAAGGAACGCTTGCCTTTTAGTTAACTTATAGTAGATAGCTTTCTTCTTATTTTCAATATTCATCATCTAAGTCACATTCACCGTCTATCCATTCTGTGACACCTGCGTTTTCAGCATAACATTNGTTGCCATAGGTAATTCCATCGCAGCCACAAACTGGTTCATAATAATCATCGCAATTGTAATCACTTGATATTTTAGACTCATCAATNCATNCACTATTACAACAGGATNGATNATTAGCTGAATTATTATCTNCACAACTCATAAAGAATANTAAAATATATGNAATAGGTAANAAAAATNTAANTTTTAGAATATTCAGTAGCATATNTGTAGCAGAATTAGTNCTAAGTTGACGTTATATTAATAATAANAGCATCTAATNTTATATAATAAAAAACCCTTCCTCTTGACGAGAAAGGGTTTGAAATCTACTTGGCTCGAACCGCTGACCTTTTGAATGCAATCAAGAGCTCTATCAATTGTGTTTGAGCCCCCTAGTTACATTTATTCTTTGGGGCCGTCTGCCTGTCCAGCCTCAAATAATTTTCTCGAAGCTAAGTTTAAAGGGGCCTTAACAAGTTTATCTACAGAAGTCATTGCAAACATTGAACCAGTAGTAGGATGAATTGCAACCATATCATGATATTCATATGCATCATCAATGTCAACCAACTTTAGCTCTGCATTGTTCATATGAGTNAACCCAAACTGGCCTTTATANTTGATCTTAAACCATTCGTCCTCATCTTGTACATGCTCAAAGAGATCTCCTCTGCTTGCAATACCTACAATGGAACCATTAGGCCTACTACGTATATGAGCCTTTGAAACCGTAACTGATACATCATACTTGGGTTTTAATTGTTTAATACCCTTAATCTTAACCGACTTGAAATTAGCCTTAAATGTTCTAGCTTCTTCACGAGGAACACTTATCTGATATTGTGTGCTATGAAGAATTATTGGAAAAGTCTCTTTCTCAGGATTGTATCTACCAATATCCGTAGGTGTAAACTCAACTGATGATGAAGATTCCGACATTAAATCCTCNAGAATACTCTTGGTTCTTAATTCTTTATCTTTAGCAACTTGTATACGCTGTGCCTTTTTTATTTCCATTTTCTGAGAAGTCATTTGAACGATCTCTTTCATCAAACTCACTTGGTCAGAAACACGTTTCTTGTATTCATCAGCTGTTTCAAATTCATCATGAGGAAGAAANAAGGGCGGATTNGCGTCCATTGCTAATTCATAAACAGTTTTAACTCTTATAAAATTCGAGTACGAATTGCCTAATGATGAGTTAACACTAATATCCTTCTTATTTGCCTTTATATTAACTTTTTCGTTGTTAGAATTTTGNACAAAGGANTTCTTTTTGTTAGCACTAGTCTCCCCTGATTTTGCCTTAACNGTTTGTACATANGTAACACCGTCAGTTTCAACTGGNGTTTCAATTTTNAGTACATACTGTGTTTCATTGCTCTTTTTAGAATCATTATTNACTGCAGAAATCTTATTTGCTTCTCTTTTGGTTAATGCAGAGGCAGGAACTTTCGGCTTTACAGCTCCGCAATTTTCTAACAAAAGAGCCACCATAATAAGCAATGTAAACTTGTAAATTATTTTATTAGTCATATTATTTTCCTGGAATTATAGGTCTTTTACACATCTGAAACCAAAATTGGTATCTCTGTAGTCTGGTTTAAGTTTGTACCGTCTAGAAACATTACAAAATGTTTCATTACTAAACCACGAACCACCTCTAACGACCTTTTCCGTGCCATAGTCTGGCCCTTGGGGATTCTTTGATTCCGCTATCTGGAAATAGTCATCATGGTACCAGTCTGAACACCACTCCCATACGTTTCCAGACATGTCATATAATCCAATCGCATTTGGTTTTTTAATTCCCACTGGCTGTTTGCTCTCGGTATTGGATAAATACCATGCAACATCATTAATTTTGTTTGAACCAGAAAATTGAAAGTCGTATTTCTCGCTTGCACCGCCCTTAGCAGCGTACTCCCATTCTGCCTCTGTTGGTAATCTTTTTCCTATTTTACTAGCATATGCAGTTGCGTCAAACCAGGATACATTTTCAACCGGGCATTCCATACAACCAGTATAATCTGAAGCATATTTACCCATTACATGGCGATACTCTCTTTGGGTGACTTCTGTCTCATCCATTAAAAAGCTACCTAAAACAATAGAATGTTCGGTCTTTTCTTTTTTCTTTGAGTCAATACCCGTTCTTGTAAATTGACCACCATCTACGTATATCATTCCCTCTGGAATTGTGACCATACGAAAATTAATAATTTTACCAATAATGAAGTCTTTATCAATCAATAACCAATTTACTTCGTTATTTTTTCCAGGTAGGACATTTGGACCAATATCCCCATCCGCATTTTTAATAATAGAATATGATTTTCCATTATCAAGTGAATATGTNAAAGCNACNTGATCACCTCTAAACAATTTACCTGCCATATCATACTGCACCGTAATGGAAAGGCCATCNTGTTTGGCTCTTACGTTTTTGTAGGTTTGTCCGCTCANAGAAACAAGGNNTGANACTAAACCTATTANTATATAATTTGTCTTCATAATGTTCAAATTTGAATGATTTTTTTATAAAGTGCAATTAAAAATGGCAGGAAACTTAATCAACAATGTGAGCATAAAAAATAATTTTTTTAATTTATATAATCTGTATATATCACTATATGTAGATTTATAGATTTTCTTTAAAATACTCTATCATCTTTTTATATAAATGATCTCTTGCTCCACCGCCATAGATACCATGATCTCTGGAAGGATATTGAAACCATTCAACATCTTTTCCCGCTCTTAATGCTGCTTGTACAAATTGTGTGGTGTGTTGGGCATGCACATTATCATCCTCAGTGCCATGCATCAGAAGTATGCTNCCTTCCATTTTATGAACCCAAGATAGAACACTTGTGGAGTCATAACCAGCTTTATTTGTTTGAGGCATCCCCATCGACCTTTCGGTATATGCAGTGTCATAGAGTCTAAAATCGGTGCAAGGAGCAATAGCAACACCAGCCTTAAAATATTTTGCATTGCGAGTGAGCATTAAACATGTAAAGTACCCCCCTCCACTCCAACCCCAGGCACCAATTCTATCTGGATCTGCGTAACCATTATCAATAAGAAATGTTATTCCTGCAATTTGATCTTTAGCGAGATATTTTGACATGTCACCGTAGCTCAGATTCTTAAATGACTCTCCTCTTCCGCTCATACCTCTTGTATCCATTGAAAATACTATGTATCCTTGTTGGGCAAGATACTGGTCCCATGTTGATCCCCATCTATTCCATACTATTTGAGTGCCGGGCATTCCGTATCCGTGAATAATTACTGGGTATTTTTTATTTTCATTATAATTAGGGGGTAATATCAATGTCCCATATAGATTAGTTGATCCATCTAACGTAGGGAATTGCACTATTTTGGGATTTGACCACTCATATTCAATATATTGATCGATATCGGTCTCTTCGAGCACTCGTACCAAAGCTCCTGTTTTCAATTCTTTTAGTAATATTTTTCTAGGCAAATCAGTAGAAGAGTATGTATCAATAAAATATTTTTTTGATCCCGTTAATCTAATACTGTGGCTTCCATTTTCAGTTGTTAGCAAAGTGAGTTCAGTGCCATCAAATCGAATAGAATATAGCCTCTTTTCAAAAATAGACTCTTTATTTGCTATGAAATAAATGATGTCTAGATCCTCATCAACATGGACAATATCTGTGACCTCCCAAGNTCCNTCTGTAATTGGCCAAAATTTTGAACCAGAATGTTTTGACATCCAGATATGTTTAAAGCCCGACTTTTCTGANATCCAAATAATTTTTCCATCATCTAAAAACTTTATTTGGCCATGATTTTCGAGCCATCCGCTTTTATCTTCTTCAGACAATACTTTATATGAATGCCCTGTTATCCTGTCAGAAACAAATAAATCCCAACTTTTTTGATCACGAGACATTTTCAAAAAAGTAACTTTTTCATCACCAGCCCACTCCATCCAGGGTAAATAATCATTATCAACCTTNGCACTATCAATCCATTTACGTCCNGCGCCCTTNACACGNGCGATCCCNATNCGAAGNTGNGGGTTTTGTTCGCCTGCTTTTGGATAGCGAATTTTTTTAGTTTGAGGATACTGNCCAAGTTCATTAATCATTGTGAANTGNTGCACCATTGATTCATCCTCNTCCCANTAGGCAATTGACTCACTATTTGGNGACCANCGATATGCATCATAACCTGTCAATTCCTCNTCGTATAACCANCCAAAGTGACCATTCAANNNNGTTTCAGAACCTGTTGTAGTTATTTTTTTTTGGCGNTCTTTCGCAATATTATAAACATATATNTTATTATCTTTTCTCACANAAGCGACTGANTTACCGTCCGGTGAAAATTTCACATTNCTTANTTCNTTATTATCNNCAGTNAGCGGAATTAATTTTTTCTTTANAAAATCATATANNAAGTANGTTGAATAGTNTGAGTANCTCCAAACCTTTCTTGTATCTGTCCTAATTANNGCTTTTTTTGCATCGTCCGAGAACACCAGGTTACTTACAAACAAGTCATTGCCTTTATAATTAAATGCCATACTATCAATATATAGTAAGGTATCACTTGAAATAAGATCTACTTTATACCACTTTCGCCAATTATCTCCTTTACCACGAATTAGTACAGCATCTTCATCAGGGAAATGCACTGTCCAGCCTAAACTTGCTAATCTAAACGGCGAATTGCTCATTGCCTGTTCATGTGTCAGCCATACTGCATTTAATGACTGCACCATTAATAGTAAAAGTAAGATNAGACGAATCAATCTATTTCCTTTTTCACTTCTTCAAGAAAATTTACCATCATCTCAAAATTTAGTCTCCCAGTATTAACATTTCTTGGACTNGGATGAAANGANCCAAACANGATAATTCCATTNGGTAATTTGTAACGGACACCATGCCCGAATTTGTAATCCTTCATTTTTATGGGATACGTCTCTCTAACAANTTTAAGGCAAGACTCAAAACCTATTTTCCCTAATCCTAATACCACCTTTAACTCGTTTAGCAGCTCAAATTCATTGGATAAATANTNTTTACANTATTNTTTTTCNTCNGCTGTTGGNTTATCNCCTGGNGGNACACACTTTACNGCNGCAGTAATNTATCCATTAATTTCNAAACCATCATCCCTGTGNTCAGAGTTTGGCTGGTTNGATAGTCCTACATGNTAAAGNCAGTTAAACAAAAATTCTGCAGATTTATCACCAGTAAACACTCTTCCAGTNCTATTGCCGCCATGAGCTGCTGGAGCCAAACCTAATATCATAATCTTAGCATTAGGATTGCCATATCCAGGAACAGCTTTACCCCAATAGTCCCAGTGCATGTAGGATTTACGTTTCTCTTTTGCAACTTTTTCTCTAAAGGAGACAAGCCTATCGCACTTTTTGCATTGTACTACAGCTTTTTCAAGTTCAGAAATATTTTTAAACATTGTTTCAGAATGTGTCATAAATAGCTTCTAAAGTTATATCCGTCTTGCTCATTGTTTCATCAATTACCAAAGTATAAATTTGCCAGCAAAATTTTTACATAATCTTTGATTATTGAATACATTACAAATTAGGAATTATTCTTATGGCACTAATGACCTCAATGCGNGAAAAAATGCATATCGTACTTTGGATATTGCTTGCACTTTTTCTTTTAAGCATGACAGTTGGCGGCTTAGTTGGNGGGGCTAATATAATTGATCAATTATTTGGAAACGTAAACCCCCAAACAACAATTGCTAGAATTAATGGTGAAGATATTTCTCCAGATCAATTTAATAATATTGTTAATCAACAATTACAAAATATTCGAGCTCGTGGACAAAAAATAAATGATTTCCATTTACAACGTGCTAGAAATACAGCATGGAATAATCTTATACAAGACATTCTCGTATCCCAAGAAGTAGAGAGGCTCGGTATAACTGCCTCAGATGATGAAGTGATTTATCATCTTGAAAACAANCCTCCTCCCTTTCTTTTACAGAATCCTTCATTCCAAACAAATGGTGTTTTTGATAAAGAAAAGTATTTACAGGCACTAGCAAACCCGCAAGGTAATGAATGGTCACCAATAGAATCATTTATGAGAGATACATACATTCCAAATTACAAACTGCAAAAAATGATCGACCAGAGTATTATTATCACAAAGGATGATATTAAGGGAGAATACATTAAGCGCAANTTAAAATTTACCCTAAATGGTGTACACATTACTGAGGCACTAGTGTCAAAGGAAGATTCAAAAGCGAATGAAGAAGATTTAAAATTTGAATACAACAAATCTAAATCAGAATATTCTCATGAGGGTTTGCGTTCAATATCATATGTTTCTTGGAAAAAGGAACCCTCAAAATCTGATTCTAATGCAGCAGCATCACTTGCAAACGATCTATACCTACGGGCAAATTCTGGCGAAGACTTCGCAGAGTTGGCCAATGAATTTTCAATGGACCCTGGAAATCAAAATACAAAAGGTGGTGACCTGGGTTGGTTTAAAAAAGGCAGGATGGTTAAACCTTTTGAGGAAGCAGCATTTAGTTCTAGCAAAAATAAAATAGTTGGTCCTGTAAAATCAGACTTAGGCTATCATGTGATTTTTGTACGTGATTCCAGAAAAAATGATGATGGTGAAAAAGAAGTCCTAGCATCACATATTTTAATTCAAACAGAGATCTCCCCTTCAACCTTATCTAATATCAAAAAAGAAGCAACTCTCTTTACATATGATGCACAAGATTTTGGTTTTGAAAAAGCAATTGAGGATCACGGTTTACAAGTGAACACTTTTAATAGGTTCGATAATTCCATTTACTCAATANCTGGCCTTGGTGGATTGAGATCTGCCATCAGATTTGCATTTAACGGTAAAGTGAATGAAATTTCAGATATANTTGAGAATGATGAGTACTATGCGGTCTGNCAAATTGATTCTATTAATCCTCCAGGTATTAAATTCTTTGAGGAAGTGAAATCTCAAATCTCCAGAAAGCTTGATCAAGAAAAAACTAAACAGGCTACTTTAGAGGAAGCAAATAATCTCTTGATTAAACTTTCGAGTAGTGGCTCCTCGCTAGGCGATTTTATCAAAAGGGAAAAGCTCAAAGACAGTTTCGAAAATGAAACAAAAACTCTTTCACAAGGGTTTACGTCTATAGGTGTAAGTCATTATATAAATGGTGCACTAATGGACTCTAGTCCTGGAAAGGTTCTTGGCCCATTTGAAACAAATAGAGGACACGCCATTGTAGAATTAGTTAGCATTGAAGAATTTGACTCAACAAAATATGAAAGTCAGCAGTCTCAAATTAGAGATAATATTTTCACAAGAAAGCAGGGACAACTTTTTCAAGAATGGATAAATGGATTAAAAGATAATTCTGAAATAATTGATAATAGAAAATATTATTTTTAACCATAACATTTCAAATTGGTCAATTCTACAAATTATATCGTAACAGTAGTAAATGATCACAAATTTAAGTTAAGTTCAAATAAAACAGATTATAACAATAAAGT
>FUFK010067097.1_pt1 | contig 11541 bp, 10 predicted proteins | sample 1021851 | NCBI WGS metagenome assembly FUFK01 (sample SAMEA51879418, study PRJEB19060) | metagenome
TACCAGAATGATAAAACAAACCTCTCATCACCTTCAACCTTACTAACGTAATGAAGATATTGTGAATTTGAGAATATTATAAGTTTTCCTGGCTCTGGTTTGACCTCAAAATCTTCAAAACAAGTATATCCACCAGAGAAATTATTATTTAGATACAACATCGCTGCAAATATATCAGGATTATGAACGTTGTTGTCATCAAAATGTGGTTTCATGAAAGTGCCGACAGGCCATCTTATGACACCTACATAATCAAGATTTGCGGTAGAGTCAAAACTTTTACAAATACTATTTACTCTAGTTATGACCTCATCATCTAATGAAGGAATAGTGGGATCAACATCACCACCCAAATAAACAGCAGTATGATCTTTCCATTCAACAGTGGTTAGATAAGTGTCACCACCCCTAGTTTCATCACCATAAGGCATCTCCTTTCCTTTATTTGCAAGAGATAAATCAATAAATTTTTGACACTCATCAGGAGAGATAAAGTTCTCCTCAACATAAATTAATTTTTTCAAGCGGTGTAAGTGTTAGGTGGGCCTGCAAATCGAGGATCAGTATATGTTCTTTTGTCCTCATCAACTTTATTTGGATCAAAGTTAGGATCTGGGTAGTCTTGCCATGTTTCACCTTCATATTCAACTATTAAAGGATTGATGTCCTTTCTCTCACCATATACATGGTAGAAACAATCAATAGTCGATAGATCAGTAATCAAATCAGTGTTTGTTGAATCCTCTGCGATTACAATGAATTCATTATTAAACTCTTGAATTACAAGATTTTGATTTGATCCGATTGGTTGTAACTGAACAGTAATACTATTTTCATCGACTAAATCTTTCCAATAGTAAGGCAATTCGATTACATTTGACTCTTTTAATCTACCACGATGGTAAACTCCTACCTCTGGGCCTTCAATGCAAGCGTAACGAAGACGATGACCCTTACCTTTTGTGGGATGTTGAATGTCAAATGGTTTTGGACGACCATCTGCAGCACCGAATCTAGCAGCGAGTTTACCTTTGTTACCACAGTCAACCGCACCAGAAACAAACATATCACCCTCAACCACAATCGCATCGGGGCCAGTTTTACCGTCACCAACAAATTTACTATCTCCATCCACCTTCATTGCTAAACTTGCGCTACAAGTTGGTTGAATATTAAGTGGATTCTGTTGTGCAGTATTTGATGCTACGTTTAGAACTGCTTCATATCCTGGCGATGCAGCAGTCTTTCCAACGTAGACAGGGCCATTTAAAACGGCAGTTCCAGTTGGGGAANTATCAGGTGGAACGTANGATACATCATTTGTTCCAACNACNATTTTATCTGTTTGNGTTTTTGCAATGTTCATTATANTGTTGGAGGTGAAATTGTGGTTGCTGATTTTAAAACTTGAGCCATGGTTCCAAACTGTATATCAGCAAAAGTAGATGATAATGTAAAACCAGATTTTAATTCTAAGAATCCTCTACTTATTATATTACATGTATTATCTGTTTTTATCAATATCTTTTCACCTTGAAGTCGAACATCAGGGGAATCAATAGTTGCAAGTCTAGTGGCTTTCATATTAAGTTGTCCATCTTGTCCACCACCAGTGGAATCGATATGAATATTTCTCCCTCTTAGTGTTATNTCTCCNTTTTCAGCTTCAATTATTATNTCACCTCTTTTACATTTTATAATTTTTGCTGGAAGCATAGAAACATCACCAGCATCTCTAACCTTTAAACCCTCACCAAGGACTTCCATTGATAATCCTGGCGTATATAAAACTGCTTTACCTGTGCCAGGCCCACCACCAGAACCACCTTGACCAGTTCCAGAGTGAAANGCAAAAGACTGTGCTTCCTGTGTTTGAACTTCATACAAAGTGTCACCATGTATGCTGCTCTGTCCACTTTGAGTGCAATACCTTAGATGTACATCTCTTTCTAAATTTTGGCCGTCGTTTGGAGCTTTTGACATTTTATTTTTCGATACAACTAATTACGGTTACAACAGCATCTTGAGTTATCTGAGCAAGTTGAGATGCGTCATCAACTTTAGTGAATTTCAGAACTGGTAGTAATTTAGCACCAGCTCCAGTGTCACTATTTATCGTGATTTCTGGAAGTTTAGTAAATCCAAACCCACCATTCACGACATTCACACCAACAATCAAACCATCTTGAATTTTCAATTCTACTTCCGCTTGACCTACTTCTTGTATTGTATCGCTAGTTGCATCGCCAGGCAAAGTATCACCAGCAGAAGCAACAGATCCACCACTCACTGAAGCTGTATCATTATCATCATATCCAAAACCTGTGTTTTCAACAACAACATCATCCAAAGACGTTACAAATGACTGTTCCCCATCATAATTTCCATTTGGATCTGGAATTAATTCTTTTACATTCCCATCAATATCAGTTTCAGTTGTATTTGGTAAGAAACCTGAGCCTGGGTCTGTAATTACAACATCTGCAATTGAACCATCTTCGTTAAGTCTAGCGTAACCTCCAGCTCCAGAACCCTTATCACAACCATCAAAGAATGAAAGTAAAGGTGGTTCTTTAAATCCAAGTCCTGTTCCATTAATAGCAACACCAATAATCTGTCCTAAAGCATTAACAACAGCGTTTCCTGATGCACCTTCTCCACTACTACCTATAAAGTCAACTCTTGGTGGGCCACACTTAAGAACATTAGTTTGACAATTTGGTGCATCTGGTGCTGCTGGAACTGCTTTATCAAGATCATCAGCAAAACTTGTAAGTCTATCTAATCCTACTTTATCTATTATATTGTCAAAGGTATCCTCTACTGATTTTGAAACACCATTTTTAGCATTAAATGATTGTGGCTCTGGGCAATTCAATCTATCACAATCAAGAACATTTGTAATGATATTTGCAAACTTAATCGCTTTTGAAAATGTTTCACTGGGAAGTGCAATACCACCACCTTGAATATTATTCAACTGTCCAAATAGATCTCCCATTGTTGTGTCTATAATATTATTGATCTGACCAAACATATCACCCAAAAAGTTTTCAACACCACAAACAGGGACATCTAAAACTTGACCTATCATATTTTCTAAACTTTTGGAAAGATAATCTTTTAGTTGTTCCTGTATCTTTTCAATATTACAAAAAATAACGTCAGTAAGGGATTTAGTTGCCTGTCCTACAGGTGCTTGTAATGTCTTTGGTGTTTTTTCCTCAAGTGTTAAATTTAATTTATCTAAAGTATCCTGTATTAACCATGATCTAGCACGACGAACTAATTTTGTTGTTGAATTATGAATTTTTAATGATGTAAGTCTAAGTTCTGATTTTATATCAATAATACCACCGTAAATTGGATCAACATATGATGAAGATTCATTTAATTGTTGAAAAGTTTCTAATTTACGAGTGAAATCTTTTATTGCATTACTAATTTTTGATATTTCATTATCTTCGCAAGCAGTGGGATTGTCAATGGTAATATTTGTAGATGCTTCTTTCTGTTTTGCTGCAATAGATTTGATTAACTCGCCAGGCGTCATTTGGCCAGGCCAAGGTGACTCTGAGAAAAATCTTTGTTTACCAGCTCTCTGTCTAACTTTTGGTGGAGTGTATGGAACAAAGTCAATCTGTTTCTTTGAATCAAATTCACTATTCTTCAACCCATCTCTAATAAAGGGTTGTTTAAATAAAGTTCCGAATATCACTGGTTGTTGTCCATCTTCACCATCAAAGAAAAATCCAACTACAACTTCTCCACCTTGATATTGTAGTGTTTTACCACAACCACCAGTTGTAGATGTGTTTGATGGTAAAAGGACATGTGCTAATGGTAAATCCTTATCTGGTAAATCAACATCATTACCATGATATCCTACGATGCGAACACGACATCTAAGAGAGTAAATATCTTCTCCATCTTCAGCTTGCTTTCTTTCATAAGAATCACCCCACTCTCCTTTATCTGGATCGGTAACTTGACCGATCCACCATTGCATTGGGTCTCTTCCTATAAAGTTAGTTGATGACATCTAATTAATCGTCATATATTAGACACTCAGGTTCATCTGGGTGTTGATCACAAAATAGTTCAAGTGCGTTCGGATCATGATGATCTCCTGCTTCAATTTCGTCTTTATGATGTTCTACATATTCTTCTAACTCATGCAACTCTTCTTTTGCATGTCTTCTTGCTGCTGGATTCGCTTGTGGATCGTCAGCAATTTTCTTATCGTATTCAATGTGATCTTCAATTGATTTCATTTGATTCTCCTGTTTCTTTTATTTAAGCGGTAAAGACATCACGGATTAATGTGAGTTGACTTTCACTTTTTTGTCCACCTATTATTTGTCTTAATCCTGATATTAAGTATTTACCACTAGGATCATTTGTCTTCTCGGTTCCATAAGAATCTGTTTTAGATTCTCCATCTCCTTTTTTAAAAGGTAATTTAATTTCAACTACCTGACCGACTCTTAAATCAGGATTAAGTGAAGTTGATATTTTAAATGACTGCGAAAACAATAAGTTATTCCTAATATAAGATTTATTTTGATAAACGGCAAGCTCACTCTCTAGTTGCACATCCTTCTTTTTTGATCCCTTTTGTGCGACTCCAAAGTCATTAACTCGAAGCATTAATCGAGTTGGGGAATTCTCAAGACCATTCAATAATTTTGGTGGTTTCTTCAAATCAAAATCACTAACTTTAAAATCAACTATGTTTTTCGTTTGATTTTGAATATCAATGTATATAGTTCGGTTTGCATACATTCCCATTCTTAAGTTCATTCCAATGTCATTTGTCTGAGTCATTCTATTTTGTAATATTTTAAAAGTGCCAGTATCTTGATCATATGGTTTGTCCGTATGTGTATATGTAAAACTTGGTTCTTGTTCTAATAATTTTTCAATCGATTTAAAATGATAACCATCAAAATTTTCATAAAATAAAAATCCAAAATTCTTAGCAGATGATTGTGACTTTGGACATAACCATTGAATTGTGTCAAAAGGTCTTTTAAGATTACCTATGAATGAGTAGGAATTAGAAGCATCATGTTTATCTAATTTTTTCTTTGTTTGAATGCCTTTTTTGTAACTAACAAGTAATTCGGAAACAGTTTGTGAAACATTACCTGTAAATTTTTTATTGACTCTTGCAGTTTCATTAATTATAGATTCAACAGAAACAAACTCTAACGTTGCAACCTGTTTATTTGTTTCTGTTATGACATTTCTCACAGAGTTTAACATCAAGTTATGTTTCTTTTTGGTGAGTTTAAAATCATCAAAACCATCGATTTCAATTGTTAGGTCAATATGTTCTCCACCAGAAATTCCTTTTCTACTTATTACTTGGTCAATATCAATAAAAGTAATGTTCATTGATACGGTTGGACTATCAATGCTCTCATAGTAATCAACAATTGGCCCTCCACCAAGTAATTCATATTTTTCGTCCAAAGATGATCCTTCGTTTGGAAGTAATTCACATTTTTTAAATTTAAATCTTGTTTCAGACATTATGAAATTACCATCGCATTGTTACCAAGATTCAGATATCTTTGAGCGCTCTGTCTTAAAAGAGAAGCAAAAGGTATCGGAGCCTCTGTATCTTGTAGTTCAGCGGGTGTAGTTTGGGGAGTATCAGCTAGTGCCACTGGATTGGGGTTTTGGTCTGGTATATTCATTGCTTGATTTTGTTCTTCCACAACCATGAGTGTTTGACGATTAGTATCCACAGACTGAGAAAGATTATTTATTAGTTCCATTTCACCACTTTCATTTTTACTTTCTATNATTGGTGTAATACTTGATCCAACTAAACCACCCTNATTATATCCCTTTCACACTTGCATTTATACTAGCAGAGAGATCAGTAAACGAGGAATCAGTCTTAGGTTGAACATTAGTTTTATATGCAACGTTAGTTTCTTCTCTAAGATTAGTCATGGATGAAACTAACATATCTGGATTTATTTGACCAATTCGATACCCCATAGTGCCTTGCAAAGATTTTGCAATCTCATCATCAGCGCTCATACTAAAACCTTGCCCTGGCTTGATACCTCTCGCTTTTCTATCTTCTTCCATTGCTTTATCTTCTTTCTCATCTGTTGCTTTCTGTGCATCACTTCTCATAAGAATAGGAAGTAATTTTTCTTGTGGTATTCCTGTTGTTTGATTTATGACTTGATCTATTGTGACATTTTCAAATCCTTTTAGTTTGTGTATTTCACCAAGTAATTGATTCTTATGTTCGATCAGATCAGGAACTCCGATTGAGACGGTTTTATCTGTCATCGTGGTGTCTTCACTAAAAACAGTAACAGTTCCATCCTCTGCTGTTTCTGTAAAACGTGTTCTTTTTACGGTTGTTTCACTTAAACCACCAGTAGACATGTCTGTGATTGATCTAAAATAATCACTACCACTTTCATTTGATATTTCAACGTCTTTTATATTATTAGCAAAGGAAGATTTTTTGACAAGTGCATCTTTACTAAGATCGCCTGCATCTAGTCTTTTCATTTCAAATGAACCTAAATTACTCGCTTTATTTGTTGCACCAACTGAGGCATTAAGTCCTTTTAAAGTATCAACACCAACTTTATCCACAGCGTCTTTTGTCACAATGAACTCGCCAGGCGTTAACATAGCGGGAACACTATCTACTAAACCACCTTGATTAAAACCAAATATATTTTTTTTCTTTTTCTTTGAGTCAAATTTTTCATCAGACTCTTTAAATCTCTCGGCCTGTTCTTCCCGAAACTTATCTTTTTGTTTGATGTGATCGTTAAATCTTTCCTCTAAAGTATCACCTTCACCACCCATACCTACGGAAGTGAGTGTTGTAGTGCTACCATCTTTATAAGTGATGTGAAAATCACCTCCACCAATCTCCATGATTTCAGCACCCTCTTTGATGTAATCATCGTATAGTTTGAGTTTCTTTTTAGTTTTTCTTGAGCCAGGTCTTCCATCAAAATTACTAATTGCATCGCCAATACCACTCAAGATATTTTTTCCTTTTTCTTTTATATCATCAAACTTAAGATTCATTAAACCATTAGCGTTAACTTTTGGTTTTGCCTCTCCACCTTTTTCATTTTTCTTTCCTCCAAACAAATTTGAAAATCCTTTCGCAAGATTTTTTCCTAAGTCTGCACCTTTTTTTATAAGTCCAGTTCCTAAACCAATTATTGCTCCAGCACCTTGAACTGCTAAACCAACTGTGCCTCCCACTAAACCTCCTATGAAAGAGGAAATAAAACCCATGACTCCGCCACCACCACCTTTTTTTCCGCCTCCTTCTTCTCCTCCTTCTTTATTTCCTCCACCTGATCCCTGTGATTTTTCATTCTGTTCCTTGACTTTCGCCTCCATCTCCTCTTTCTGTCTTTTATCCTCCTCATCAAATAGTTTAATTTCTATTTTTCTTACTCTTTCTTTTAATTCATTTAAAAGACTTAAATTAGAATTAGATGTTTTTTGAACAGTCTGAACCATCTCACGAGTCTCAGTCGCTTGATCAAAAAAACTTTCTGGAGTTACTCCACGTTGTTCTAATTCTTCATCCATTTCCGTACTTTCGGACTCCTTCTTCTTGTTGACGTTTTAGATTTTCCTCTTCAATATATTGCTGTAAGAGAGAGGTGTAAATGTCCCTTTCCCAAGGCATCATATTTTCAAGTTCTGTCAAGCTATATTTATGGTATTGCATGAGAGCAAAATTTGTTCGATAATACGACTCAAGATCCTCTCTTGCAATACTCAACCGAAAAAATCGGCTAGTCCCTCCAGAACGACACTACCTTTTTCTTTTGTGTTTGGATTTATAACCTCAATGGTATGAGATAATTTAGGCATTGTTGCAAAAAACTTCTCTACCTCCTTATATTGTTTTGAACTTAATTTTTCAACAAAATCAAGTCTCTCAGAGGGTGTGTAATCATTCACATCCCAAGCNTCTTCCTCTGTGTAGATTGTATCCATACAATCAGCGATGACCTTAAAACTTTTATTCACAACTTCCTCAGAATTGTCAGTAGTGGTAAAATTATTTTCAATGAATTGATTTAATGATGGATACTTCATACGAAGAGTCATCTTATCATCTAAAACAATATCTGTTTTGTGATCTTTTGGCTTAATTACTTTAATCTCATCAACATAAAGAGTGACTGGAACTTGAGTTACTCCATCATCAGGACAAGTCACTGTCATTTTGATATCTTCACCTATTGACTTTGCACGAATATTCAAAAAGATGTATTCAATGTCAAATGTTGGGAGTTTATCAACATCAACTCCTTTTGTCAAAATACATTTTTTTAGTACGTCTTTTACAGCATTTGTAATCTCACTTTCATTTTTCGAGTCTAAAGCAAGAATCAGAATCTTTTCCTCTTTCACAAGAAAAGGTCTATATTTAATTTTTTTATTTGATGAATGCAACTTCAACTCATAGGTTGGAGTTTCGATTGTTGGTAATGGCATAACAATTTATTCAGTGTTTTATTTAGAAAGATCCAGGCGGAAATGTATCACCATATAATGCAGTATCTTTATGTATTTGTGCTTCAACTTGTCTCTGAGCAGAAGTTGCGCTATTGGTAATAGTATAAGCACCCTCAACAGCTGCATCATTTGAATTTATGAGATTAGCAGCTGTATTGACAGGAGCTTGTCCCTCTAGTCCATCAAAACTTGAAAAGAATCTATCATAAGCAAATTGCACACTACATTGTAACACATTTGGTTCTCCATAGGCAACTCTCATTGATGTTAAATCAGTTGGCCAAACATTGACAAATTCATAATGTGCTAGACTTGATTGATACGATCCCTTCTTTTCAACAAAAGAATCTCTCTCAAATTTTGTAACATGAAGTATTTCTTTATAATCCTCTGGATAATTAAATCGTGAATATGCAGAATAATCTCTTTTTCTAGTCATAATTGGATTAATGTATGACATCCATCTTTCTAGAACCTCTAATATTACCATGTCTGCATCACAGTAAAAAGTGAGATTTAAAGGAGGAAAATTTCTAAGATTTGGAAANGACTCTTGAATNCCNTGATGATGACCAACTGCAAGATCAGTTGTAAAACTNGTGCCTGGAATCTCTGCTTGTGTGCATAACAAAGACATTTTTCTTTTAAAATCAGTTCCCTGAGTTCTATTTTTACCAGGCTCATCTTCCCTTAACCATTCTCTAGATTTTCCAAATGAAAAAGTTACCTGATAAAGAGCATCAAGAGATACTCTACCGAGGGTATCTCTAATATCTAAGATACTATTTCTACTTGGATTAGAACTTGATCCAAATATATCTGATCTTCTTGGAAATAAACTATTATCTGCCACAATAAATAAATTTAAGTTGTTATTACTATATATGAGCTATAAAGGGATATATAGACCTTCTAATCCTAAAAAATANAAAGGNGATCCCCAAAATATTATTTATAGGTCTTTGTGGGAAAGAAAATTNATGAATTATTGTGATTTGAATGAAAATATACTTGAATGGGCNTCTGANGAATTTTGGATTCCCTATTTAGATCCAACAACAAATCGTGTTCGTAGATATTTTCCTGATTTCTTTATTAAATATAANGACAAAGATAACAATATTCGTAGATCGGTGATTGANGTCAAACCAATGAGAGANACANTACAACCAAAGGCGACAAAGGGTAAATCTAGAAAGACAATGATAAATGAATCAATGACATATGTGAAGAATCAAGCGAAATGGAAAGCAGCGAGAGAATTTTGTGAAGATCGTAAACTAGAGTTCAAGATTATGACTGAAAAAGAATTAGGAATCCGATGAGTATTTTACGGACTATTTTAGATAGAGTTGAAAATCAAGTAAGTGAGGATTGGTTTCGTAATCAATTGATTCAAGAACTCGGTTCAACTAACTTTAATGATGACGCTGCAGATACCAATGGTTTTTATCCTGGCCAACTGTATTTTTTTACATACTCTGCTCAGACAAAACAGCCATATTATGACATGTATCCACTCGCTTATATAATCGAATATCAAAAAGGTGGATTTCTTGGTTGTAATCTTCACTACGTTCAATTGACACAAAGAGACGAACTTGCAACAAGCTTACTAAATAACTCTGCTCAGGGTGCGGTTGCAGTTCCTCAAAGAACTCTACATAAATACCTATATACTGGTGTCAGAGGTCAACCATATCGTATTCCAAATGCAGAGTGGTCAGACGTAGCACAACTACCCACTGAAAAATTCGTTGACATGAGAGGAATCCCAGTTCCGAGAGACAGAGTTTACAACAAAAATTAATGGCAGTCAAAAAAAGCAGACAATATAGTGTAGACGGAAATAATTACGCTTTCGATTTCGTCAGCGAAAAATTAGCAGGCATAAAAAAGTCTGTTAATGGTGTTCTAAATCCAATTCCACCGAAAGGTTCAGAGTTTGCAAGTGTATCAAGTTCAGACGAGGCTCTAGATGCGTATAGAATCGCTAAGTATGAGTCTAATAAAACTGCAGCTGCCAAAGAAACATCGATTGCAAAATTATCAGATGAAGAATTACAAAATTATTATGATAAAGAGGTCAAAAAAGCAGCTAATGAACAATTTGTTGATAATGTTTCAGAACAACCTATAGCTTTTACAAGTCCTCGTGATACAGGTAGTGGTTATGCAAGTGGTAATGTTAGATCGGGAGTCGGTAGGAAAAACCCGAATTTTGGTATCATGGCATATCCCCTCGATATTGATACAAAACAAGATCATTTTAAAATTACAAAATATAAGTATGTAAGACCAAATATAAATCAAAGTAAATCAGCTAGAGTGAAAAAAATAGATGGTAGAGATACAAACGTTGCTGGTGATAGTGTTATTGGTAGTCAACTTGAGGGAAGTATTGTATTACCAATGCCAAAAGCGACTGATGCAAATGCTGCTCAGTGGGGAGGAAGTGATCTAACCATAACAGATCTTGCTGCTCTTCAAACAGCGAAAACAATAGATCAAGATTCTATATTTGCAAATATTCTAAGAGCTACAACTGGGAGATCGTTATCAGGTCTTAAACAGGATCAAATATCAGCAAACCAAGCAGAAAGGGCCCGAAGAGGTAAACTGGGTCAAAATGAAAGTATTGCAGGCAATATTATAAGTGGTGGTCAAGCAATCACCGCTCAATCTATATCAAAGTTAACTGGTTTACTAGGAGCAAATTTTGATACGGATACATTTTTAGCAAGAACTGGTGGTAGAGTTTTAAATCCAAACGCAGAGATGTTATTTCAAGGGCCTGCTATCAGAGATTTTGCTTTTGAATTTCAAATGGTTGCGAGAAGTGAGAATGAGGGTAAAACAATTAGAAAAATAATCAAATTTCTTAAATTGGGTATGGCGCCAAAATTTAGAAACACAACTTTCATAGCTAATCCCGATGTATTTCAATTAGAGTACAAAAACGGAATCGGTGATGATGATATGCTAAAAACTGTTAACCAATTC
>FUFK010041945.1_pt2 | contig 11539 bp, 22 predicted proteins | sample 1021851 | NCBI WGS metagenome assembly FUFK01 (sample SAMEA51879418, study PRJEB19060) | metagenome
GTTNTNAAAAAATGCACGGAAATTGAAGCCGCTATAACCGCCTGTAAAAATATGGAAGATTTTAAGGCATTATTTGACCAGCCCGTAAACAGTGATGGTAATACAACGGGAAATGCGCCGATATATGATTGGCCTGAACAGGTGTCATAAATGGTTACGAGAACAGATATAGATGTCCGATTAAGCGCACATGAGGCCGTGTGCGCGGAACGGTGGAAAGAAACAATTGAGCGTATAAAACGCCTTGAGTTGATTATGATAAGTTCAGCGGGGGCTGTTATGCTATTGATGGCCGGTATGCTTTGGAAGGTGTAGCAGAATGACACAATTAACGGATCATTTCACGCTTGAGGAGATGTGTAAGAGTGAAACGGCTATTCGAATGGGTATCAACAATATCCCAGAGGATGAAGAGATCATAGATAATTTACGAGCGGTTTGTGTACATATCCTTGAGCCAGTGCGGGAAGAGTTTGATATAGCGTTTTCCCCTAACAGCGGATACCGATGCAGTGCGTTAAACAAGATTCTTGGGTCATCATCAAAAAGTCAGCATCGTAAGGGGCAAGCCGTAGACTTTGAGTTGCCGGGTATTGATAACTTCGCGCTGGCATCATGGGTGGAGGAAAACTGCACCTTTGATCAAATCATATTAGAATACTACAAAAGCGGAGAGCCATCATCTGGTTGGGTACACGCATCATTCATTTTACCAGATTACGGCACAAATCGCGCACAGTGCATCACCTTCAATGGAAATGGGTACTATACCGGGCTACAGCAATAAGGCGCACCAGTGCCGCTTAAAACGCCCGCTAGGGGGTATTTATGATTAGTCTATTAGGTACATTGCTAGGATTTGGCACCAGCATAGTCCCAGAGGTGCTTGGATACTTCAAACAATCACAGGCTAATAAGCAAGAACTGGCGATGCTGGAAGCCAAGGGTAAGTATGCGAAACAGCTTTCAGAGTTGAAGCTGAAAGAACTGGATGCAAAAGCGGAAATCCAAGAAACGGAGAGTCTGTATGCCCATGATCGATCTATTGACGCTGGCGGATTTGTCAACGCTCTTAGGGGTAGTGTCCGCCCTATTCTTACTTATCTTTTCTTCTTAGCCTTCGCCGCCGTCAAGGGTGCGATGATTTACGCAATGATCGCTAATCAAAATATTGATTGGGTAACAGCCGTAGATGCGGCATGGGATGATGAAACCCAAGCGATTTTTTCAGCCATCATAGCATTTTGGTTTGGGAACAGGGCGATGTCAAAAGCTCACGCCAGAATACAGGATAAAAAATAATGGGTGAATTGAGCAAACGGAAGTCATACAAATTAAGCAATTCACAGAATCGACGTTTCCTTGCCCTTGGTTTTGTGGGCTTTAATCAACATAAAGACCAGAACCTACCGCTCAGAGAGGAGGTGGAGAGGGAATTGCTGGTTACAAAAATGATCGAAAAGAACGAAGAGGGCGTAAGCATAACTGATCGTGGCGTAAAGGAAATCGCACGTTTGGCTATGTTAGCGGGGATTACCATGCCTTGGGGAACGGAAGCGGACACCTAGTCATGGGGTGGTATTTTTTATTTATCACGCTTGGGGGTATAATTTTTTCAACAATATTGATATCATGTCTGGTCGCATGGTTGATTTTTGTTATCAAAACAAAATAGGTGAAAAATGGACCCAGTAACTCTTGCGGCTGTCACTGGTGGATTTGCCGCTGTTAAAGCGGCGATTGGTGGTGTCCGTAGCGCATTGGAATCAGCGGATGATGTCTCAGCTATCGCTGGTCATATTGATACCTTATTCAAAACGCATGGAGCCGCGAAGAAGCGAATCAGAGAGGCGCAAAACAAAAAGCCGCCAACAGCGTGGCAGAAGCTAATCAAATTCAAGCTAGGCGAGGATGATGATGAGACTTCTCTTGCCAACATAACAGCCGCAAAACTAGCAGAAAAACAGCAAGAGGAAGATATAAAGCGTCTCAGTATTCAAATAAATAAACGCTTTGGGCATGGCACTTGGGATGAGATTCTGGAGGCCCAAAAAGAAGCAGTGGTTAAACAAAGAAAGCGGAGGAAAGAAGAGGCGGAAAGACGCGAGAGAGAAAAGCTAGAAGCCAAGAGTTTCTGGCAGAAGTTCTTTATTGAGTCAGGTAAATTCCTTGTAGTCGGTGGGTTTGTTGGCGTTATGATAATGGTATTAATATACCTCAAGGCCAATAAGTGATGGATGGTGCCGTTGATATAAAATTCCTAGTGACACTGGGGGGGATTTTATTCAGCGTAGCGGGGGCGGCGGCAGTCGGTAAGATGCAGATTAAGGCAATCATCGAATCGCTTGGTGATGTAGAAAAAAGGTTAAGAGACATTGATAAGCGGCTTGATATTTTAGAAACGAATCAAGGAATCGTGCAGAATCAGATAAATACGTTGAAGGGCATACTGAGTCCCGATAATCTAGCGAAGCAAAATCAAGAAAACTCTGCCTTGAAAACAAAGGTAGAGTCTTTGCAGAGAGACACGGATAGACTATTCAAGATGCACAATGGATCACATCCACAGGTAGAGTGACATGGCAAAATCATTGCAAGAGAAAAGTGAGTTCAACGATTTGGATATTGATGGTGATGGGGTTGTTAGCGATCATGAGCTTGCAATCGTTGAAGCCCATGATAATCACCGCAAATACAAGGTCCAAGAGCGCATCGTGATTGCCACCGCTATCGCTATGTTTGCTTTTACCTTGGCGATGTTTTTTATGGATAACGCCAAAATCACCGCTATGGCTGGGTTGAGTAACCTATTCTATGTCAGCGGCGGCGGCATCATTGCGGCGTTTTTTGGATTCCAAGCAATCAAACCCAGAAAGTAAGCCTACCGGAAACAAGGGCCAGAAATCCATGCTACTATTGACCATCTTTCACCCTTGGTCACTGGTGTTATGCGATGTGGGAGGAATGAAGAAAAGGCGATTATTTGCCCTCTCTCTAATGAGATTCTTGATGCCCCGCCCTCTGAGAATAACTCAAAATCACCGCCCTCATAGTCATCATTAAGATTTATAATGATTGATATTTTTCGGAGGGAGGCTGGCCCTTCAGCGATGTCAACGTGCCAATCATAGCCGTTAGATGGGGCGGTGTATCGCAAGATAGCAGGGTGTTCAATCAACCCTACGATGTCATAATTGAACGTCTCGTTCACTTCATCAGTGATGGGTTGAATTATCTTATCAGCTTGGTTTTGTGTCAGGGGGTAGGCACGGACATCACGGATAGTAGATACTACCTGATCACCGTTAGCGGTTCCAACTCTAGCAGATTTAGGAACAATGTCCTTGTGCATGGCGATAAACCCATTGCACACATCATAAGGCAAACCATCAGCCCCTTGTACGCCGTGTATCGTTGTGTTTGCTTCTGGAATAGAAATAAATGACATAAGGGCTATCCTCTCTTTACCCTTATGCCACTCGTAACAAACAGGAGCGGGTGTCCCATTGGGAGAACACCCACACTCTTAATCAACATCTGGCAGAAATGAGAGGGCCAGCATGATTAAGAGGAACTCCACTCTTTTATAGTCTCCATTGGTATCTCATGGTCAAGACATAGTTTTGTCAGAAAGCTAATTGATTTTGTATCGTTGTTATCAACCGCCGTTTTCAACATATCTTGAATCAAGGGATTCTCCTCACTTGGCTTGTAGTCCATTATCATTATCCTCATCAATTAGAAAATAGTTAATATCAGAACAAAGATCGTCAGCCAGTGTAGGCCATTTGTGGACTAATTCGGAACAGAAAAATTTTCGTTGTATCTTGTTCATTCGTGCGAGGTGTTCAACAAGGCTATCAATGCTGGCACCTTCAGGCTGGATATCATAGCATTTAAGCATCAGTATAGCCCCGCACTTCTGAAGGCGGTATCACCGATTGTTAGGGCAAGGTTCAACGCAACAGCTACGCCGATGGCGGTAAGTAAAATCATGATGCTTCCCCTACACTGGCATTGGTTCAAGCATGGCCCAAAGCACAAGCCACGCGAAATACAATGATCCAAAGAAAAACACCATTGTCGCAGTCTCTAAAATAAACGTCTTCATCATATTCTCCTGTTTATGGTGCGAGGTCTTCTAGTGAGGGTGCCTCGCAAACCCGCTAGCGTCTTAGTTTATAGCCGTTGCTAGCCTAACCACGTTTATACTCGTTCGGCTTAAATCTTAGACTTCAACTTTAAATTCTCTCCACAGTGCGCCATTAGATCGTAGTCGTTTCCACAATTCTCTGGCTTCTAGTTTTGTGAATGAGCCTTGGGTTCCAAGTTCACCTGTATCGGCTGTTTCCGAAACGTCAACATTGTCACCGCGAGGCTCAAACACCCAAAGGGCGTTTCTGGTTTTCAATAAATGCCGTGTGCGTTCCATCTGACTTCTCCTGTGTTACTGGAGTAGTATGTTTTACGCTTGACACCTTGTCAACTACTTTTTTGCGATAAACCAAGAATTTTTTTCCGCCCTGTGATTACATGACATACACATCATGGATAGCCATGAGAAGTTCATCACCTTCTGAGGTGCGCCACAACTGGGACAATAAATTGTCTTGCCAGCCTTCCCCGCCTTTGTGTATTTCGGCACTCGCTCATAAAAATGCAAATCAGGACTCCATGATTCACACTCTTCAATAAACACCTCTTCAGATGAAAACAGTTTTTTAATCCAGTTCCACATAGCTAATCCTCAATAATGTCAGCGTATCCTAACGGGTTAAATGCGCCCTTGGTTTTTAATACCCACAAGTGGTCTTCGTTTGTCCACGGGATTGAGCGATCTATGCGGGGATACAGTTCAACCCCCTCATAATCCTCACCAACAACTAAATTTTTGATATGCTGTTTGTGAGTCCACAGCATTGGTTGTTTATCAAAGCGGCTTATCGCCAACCATATGACGTTATCGCCAACAGCATCAGCGAAGACCTTGTTTCGGTAGTGAGGCATACTTTCAAATTGATCCCGCCGTATACACTGATGGTTTTCATCTTGATAAAACCTCGCCGCTCGTCGTGACTCCCACTCCGCCTTAATCATTTTGTTATCAGGCGTGGGGATATTTAAGAGCTTGATTCGCATCAAAACTTCATCTTTGAAGGATTTAAAGTTAGGCGTGGGGTTATCAATTAGTTTCACTTATCAGCCCTTATCGAAAGCGCATCTTCGTAATCAGCTTTGCAGTCTTCAATNCACTCATACCAATCGGTTAGGGCGGTGTATCCGCTACCATCACAGACATAGCAAGTTATATCCCTTGCAGATGGGTCCATGTCATCACGATCACACCGACTACCAGTGCCATCACAATCGCCACATTCAAGTGTAATAATAAAGTCCATTAGTCATCTCCTGTTTGTTACCTACAAAATGTCCCATAAAAAAGATATTCTGTCAACCCCGCAAAGGGGGTGGGGGAGTGTATCCCCCTATGCAGCCTCTAGTGTTTTCCATTGAGGTGACATNATCATTTTCTTTACCTGTGTCTCTCTCTGTTCTTTCAGCTTGAAAGTAGGACGGCCTTCAATGGTATCACGGCAATGAGTAGACCATGCGGTAGCAGATTGAAACGCACACCAGAGCGTCCCAGCGGCCCGAGAGCGGCCATAGTCACCCTGCCCATGTAGGTGGGTAGCCTCAGATAGAAAGCCGTCTGTGAGGGCCGATAACTGCTTGATGTTGTATTCCCGTTCTCCCGCTAGAGATTGCCCATCTGTTTTGTGATATTTGACAAGGGTATTCTTAAAGAGGTCTACAGCCTGCTCATCGGTGATTGGCGTATTCCACCATTTTTCAAACAACGGCTTATCAGAAAGCACCACTTCAGCGGCCTTCCGTATTTTTTGACACGCCTGTTGTTCATTGAATCTGTTNGTGTGTCGGTTCGCGGTGTAGGCAAGTTTCTGACCACTGACCAGCGTATTGAAACAGACGTTATTCATCCACCCAAAGAAGGATTGATACTTCCACACTTGGTTGTATGAATTTCGAGCGACATATTTNAGATACAAATCATGGGTGCCAATTTTNATTTTGTGGCTTTTGAACAGNACTTCAATAGATGCCATTGCCCCATCATCAAATGAATCAACCTTCATTTCAACATTGTTTGTATCAATGCCAGCACCATCAATGGCTATCAGCGAATTGAGGAAAGCATCAGAATGAGAGATTGGCTTGTATCTTGATTTGTGGATAGCAATGGGTGTCGCGGGAGCGCGATCTGTTCGCACAAGCTGACGACCCATATGCGGCGGGATTCCTTGGATATCCCTCATCTCAACGGGGAATCTTAACGGTTGCAGTTGTTGAATAAGATCTTCGTTCATTGTCTCACCTTTACCAGTTGATAATTGAGTGTCCACGATTGGACAGGCACTTTGCCATCGGGTTGTAGTTGTACGGCATACTTGCGTGGGTATATCTGGAGCCTTTGCCGCAATCACTCCAGCAAAAATTTATACCTAAAAATTTGAAGTCGTTTCGCTCCATCAGCGGAACGCCCCCATACTTATCCGCTTTCTTTATGAGGCGTTCACACTCCATCTTATCGCGGATAATTTCCTTTGGTTCCTTTGAAGCCCGTGGGTCATACAACGGTTCCCACGGACTTGCACAAGCCGTCAAAAGAAACGGTAGTAAGATTGCAATTCTTAACACGGTGTATCCTCCTTTAATTTCCATACTTTTATGTCACGGGCATGGGCGGATACCTTGGTCGATTTTTTGTATCGCCCAGTAAAGGCCCAATCATTGCTTTTGAATATTGACCCAGCAGCGTTGCCTAGATCAGAGTATTTTTTGTGCATAGTCTCCATCATCCATGCTACATCATCCGCCGTGCAAGTGCGATCCGCGCTGAAATGCAATGCGTAATGTATCGCGTAGGCTCTGGCTTCATTCAGTAGTTCCTTGCGGTTTGATGCGGCTTGAGCCATGCCCTCTTCTTTGAGTCTCTTGGCTTCAGCAAAATCAAAGATGTTTGTTTGTGTCATGGTCATCTCCTATGCTGTCACATCAACAATTCGTACGTTATCAAGGTTATCAGGATAACAGCTCCTAGCGCATGAAAGGGCAGTTTCGTAGGTATCAAAAACATAAGCGGTCCCACCAGTAGGGTGCATATCCCGCCATTCAAAAACGGGTGTCTGCGGGTTATCAGGTGTTTCTGTGGGATTGCACCATATCTGTATTTTAAAGTTCATCGTTTGCTCCTGTGTGTTAATCTGTAATCTTTCGTGATAATGCCTAGCTTTGCATCGCCCCTGACATGGGGCTTGACCCAAACGGAACGACCACTTTTGTATCTACGGAAATGGCCGCGCACAGAATGTTGTCGGCGGCAACTCTCATTCATCTGCTTGAACTCAGTAGGGGTTATCGTCACCCCCCGCCACTTTGGTAAATCAATGGCTACCTCAATATGAGAGTTACCCTTGTGGAATTTTCCAAATCGGTATTTTGAGCCGCTCCCTTCACGGGGTGTTTTGATTACCCAATCATAGTTCAGCAAGGCCATAACGGTGATGAGGAAACGTGAATCTCCCCGTGTCATGTCTATGCCGCACTTGCTTATCGCGGCCATTGATTCGTCTGTGTAAGGCTCATGGTAGTGGGGGAAGAACGCAATCCCACGCCCCTGCACTAATCGCAGATGGTTGAGGATGGTGTTCAATTCTTTTGAGGCAGTTTTACTTTCCCGCTGGCACCACCACGTTCCCATGTTATCAGATGCGGCCACAACCTCTTCTTTGCGAGCATCACGCAACTCACCATCAGTTGGGTTCCTTCCGGTAAAGTCTTTGAAGAACCGCCTGTGATGTTCAAGGGTAAAGCCGCTATCAGGGGAAAGCACTGCAAACTGAAGGGCAAGAGGTGATGCGCCAATGACGTTTTTTTGCTCATCATCAAACCCAATAAATAAGTTGGCAGTAACGGACTCTTTCTCGTAGCCGTTGTGGTATTCATCTTCATGGAACAGGTAGCCACATCGATAGGCTATCGCATCCCAATCAGGTNCCATGACTGGCTGTCCAATGTCGTGAGAAACTCTCTGTATCTCATGTTGGCGGCGGATATCATCCCACTCGATCCACACGTTATCATGGGGTAATCGAAACCGCTCATATTGAGTAAGAAGATCCGTCGCGCTTGCTCTCATGCAAGACTCTTGAGCAAAGGCTACAAAGTCATCATCTAGGACAAAGCGAGTAGCAGAGCGCATCCGGTTTTTGAATATACGGGCGGCATCCATAAGTTCAGGAACACCCTTCAGGCGTTCAGCAGATTGCACACCCTTGGTTGGTCTCCCAAGGGCGGCAATCACCGTGTCAGCGAAGTGGAAGGTCATTCCTAACCCTCCGCTTTAGCACCGGAGGCCACTAACTCTTTATACTTGGCTCTAGCCGAATCGGTATCCATAACCTCCCAAAAACGAGGCTCGCCATCAAATGCTTCTCTACAATCGTAATGAACAACCTCAACAGAACCGTTAGCGGGAGTAAAACCCCAAGTGCCATAAGGAACTTGTAACTTAAATGTAGTAGCCATTTTCATCTCCTGTCTGTTTGTGTTTGTAGGTATAAAATAAACATGACAGGTTGTCAACCCCCTTTGTGGGGTTTTTATTCGGAATAAATTATTGGCCGTGTCGGGACATCAATATACTCCTTGTATGACTTGCGGCTGGTATCATATTCAAAGATAGCTTCACCAAGATTTCCGTAGTAGCCTTGCTCCCGAATCTTCTTCGTGCAAACAACCGTCTTCCCCTCATCAAACAATCGGTGAACCACGAGCCCAACGTCTGCCATGTTGTGCCAATGCGCGGCCCCTGAAATATCATACATTCCCGGTATGGGGTAGGTGCCATCATCACGGCGCTGAAGTTTTGCGGGATGAGCCACGACCCACATAATAATATTCTGGTTACGACAGAATTGCTTACAGGCGGATATCAAATCACGGATGTGTTCATCTTCTCTCTTGCCCTGCGACCTCGCCGCACTGATTTCATTGTAAGGGTCAATGACCACACCATTAATGCCATGTCTTACACAAGCCTGTCTTGCTCGTTCCAACAGCCAATCAATGGTAGGCACCCTGTCCTTGCTCTCAATGAATTTAAAATGGTCATTGATAAACCCAACAGCGGATGTCAGTTCATCAGGTGACATGCGTTCAGTTGGTCCCATGTCAAAAGGCTTCTCAACATAAATCTCAGCAAGTCGTCGGATGTGGTAGGTGCTAGAGTGTTCAGGTGAGAAGACAGCAAACTTCCAGTTATGGGCTTTCGCCGTGTTCACTAAAAGCTGATCAATGAAGTTTGATTTCCCGTGGTTAGGTATGCCTGTCACGACATGGAAGGTTGCGGGTAACAGCTTGTAGATAAGATCAAGTTGATTGAAGCCGGTAGAGAATGGCTTGATCTGTTTCCCTGCGTACAAATCCCAGATGTCGCTTTCATAGTCTGCCGCCCCATACACGCCGTCAATCGGGTAGGCCGTTGCGTACTCAATGCACTCTTTCAGTACAACCGCCCCGTGATCAGTCAATGTCTCATTGGCATCCTTGCAAACTACATCATTGCTTGAGGGCCATTGCACCTTGTAGCACCGGTCTTTGCCAAAACGATGAGCCAATTCAGCGGCTAGGGCTTGCCCCGCTTCATCCATATCAACAGCGATGNAAACCTTNCGNATNTTNTCTAGCTTNTCGCAATCAGAGAGGGCGGCAAATCNTTTGTCATCATCACGGAACTTTGCTTCTTTNGGTGCGCCATCAGGTAANGANACNGCATTNTTNATNCCAGCTTCCCAGCAAGCNAGNACATCCATCTCGCCTTCNACGAANACAATGCTATCGCCTGTGACGTTATCAATGTTGAAAAGGGTTCGTTGGGCGTTGGCTTCTTGCTGGAACTGTTTCTGGAAAGAGCGGTATTTGATATTCACCACCTCTCCATCTACATGGTAAGGAAAAGCTATCACCTCTTCAGGGTCATCCCCAAATTTTCGCATAGCTGTGTAGATGCGGAAGCTATCAGTAGTGGCTTTGGATATTTTGCGTTGTGTGAAGAACTCATCCATTCGTGANGTTGTCNTTAGGGCATCAGGNACNCNTGGTTTNTTGTANGTCAACTGTCTCTCCNGTTTGTGTCGTCTTCCAGCAATGTTACCAGAAAACCCACAGTTATGGCAGTGCCAAACGGCACCATCATCATTATCAATGGTAACAGAAAGAGGCTTGTCCAGCTTGTTCCTGTTCTTGCGAGTGTATCGGCACTCAGGGCAATAGGTCTTGTGATTCCCCTGTGATACTTGTCTTAGTTCAATGCCGTTTTCGCGTAGCTGTTCAGAAATCACCCTGCAAGCTCAGATAGGCTTTTTGCGGTTACAAAAGGCTCATCATTTCTTTGCGGTTCGTTGACAGGGTGTCTGTGTAAACTATCATTATATATAGTTTCATCAGCCGCATTGTCATGCTTGACAGAGTGTCCTACATCACTGGTTATCTTTTCAAGGTTAAGCCGATAGATGTTTTTCTTTCGTCGTCTATCTTGGGTGTCATGTTCAAAGTGCCACTGCACCAGCCCGTTATCTTTAAGGGTTTGTAAGCATCGATAAACGTGCCGTGATGACAGCCCTGTATCCTTGCCAATCGTTTTCTGGCTTGGAAAGCAAACGCCGCTTTCGTTAGCTCTGTTAGCCAAAGCAATCAAGGTCATCTTTTCCGCGCAAGATAAACTGTTGTTTTCCACGGATGCAATTAGGTAATTGAAGCTCATCCTTTTACTCCTGTGTCATGTTGTCACATACCACTACACTGTGGGGTGGGTGGGCGTCAAGGGATTTATGTAAATGACAACTGAATCTTTCAAGCTCGGCTCCCATTGAGCGTATAACCGATGTATGAGGCTATCATCTTCTAAAATGCCTGACGCTTGGAGTAGATCAAGGCAGGGCTTTATTCGGTTATCTAAATCACGCTTGCGTTTATCAGGCACCCCGATAAATAGCTCAACGTGAAGCTCGCATTTATATGTATCCTCATGGAATTGGGATTTTGCAAGTAAGATGCTGTGATCAAGCCATTTGCGATATTCAGGCGATTTAGTGGGGTGGCCGTTGTAGACCCGCCATAGCCGGTTAGCTGAAGGGGGATATTTTACTTTTATTGTGGAAGAGTTCTGTTGCATCATACAAGTCCTGTGGCGTCACTTTCCCGTGTGTCACGCGAAGGATTGCTTTCGTCGCTCTATATTTAGGGTATCTTTCCCCACGCGCCCACTTTTCAATTGTCCTACTAGAAAAACCAATCCTGTAAGCAAATTCACGATAGGTAATATCGTTATCATTTAGCCAATCATATAACAGCATGATTAAGAATAACCCCGCACTGGGGTTGACGCAAGTATAATAGTGCCATATAAACACCAGACAAAACCAAACCAAAGGCACACAATGAAAAACAACGTCTATGA
>FUFK010055213.1_pt1 | contig 11539 bp, 13 predicted proteins | sample 1021851 | NCBI WGS metagenome assembly FUFK01 (sample SAMEA51879418, study PRJEB19060) | metagenome
ACTTCTAAATCTTCGATAGGTTTTTTTAATGTTTCGGGAACAAAGTTTCCTCCAAATTTACCTCCCCAAAATCCAAGCTTATTACCTTGGTCTATTACAGGAATTCTTTTTTTAAGTTTCATATTTTTGCAGACAAGTTTAACAATTTATCAATTTTACTTTTATCTTTTTTTCCATTTTCATCTTCTAATGCACCACTAAGATCAATTATGAAGTCTTTATTTTTAAAACTTAGAATATCATCTATTTGGATATTTCCTGCAATCATTTTATCCATTTCATCAGGCACCTCATTTAGTAGATTATGATCAAAACTTTCAGATTTATGGTAACCTTTTGAGTCAAACAAAATCATATCTGATATATCTGAATAGTCTTTATATTTAATTACATCATCTTTACTAGAAACGGTAATTGCAGTTATTATTTTAATTTTATATTTTGATTTAATTTCTATAGTTCTTTTAGGGTCTACATCATAGAGCTGATAATAATCGAAATTTAAATCTTTAATCTTTTCTAAAATTTCATCGTTAGGTCTTACAAGAACAGAGACAAAGTTCACATTTTTTTTATCAATATTAATTAAACTTTTTAATTTGTCATATTCAATATATCTTCTACTTTTTTTATAATTGGTAATGAAACCTATCATAGTAGGTTTGTGTCTATGATCTAAAATATAGTTTAATGTTTTAGGATCAGACACCCCACAAATCTTCAAACCTTTGATCATTAATTTAAGCGATCAATTAATGTTTGAACATTTTTTTTGATATTGCCTTTAGTAATGTCCCTTCCTATTACTAACCAATCTGCACCATTTCTATAAGCTTGCTTAGGAGTTAAAGTTCTTTTTTGATCATTTATATTTGAACTAAATCTTATTCCAGGTGTTATTATTTCTTTTTTAAATACTTTTTTAACTATTTTAGCTTCTTGAGCGCTACATACGATGGCATCTAAATTTGCTTTTCTTGCTAATTTTGCTTGATGCAGTACTAATCTTGTCACATCCTTGTTAAATCCAATTTCTCTTAACGCGTCATTATCTAATGAAGTTAAAATTGTAACACCAACGAGTTTCACTTTGCCTGAAAATTTTTTTGCTGCTTTAAGCGCGTTTAGGCCAGAGCTAATATGTATTGTTATATAATTAAACTTAAGATCTCTAATAGATTTAATAGTTGCAGCGCATGTGTTCGGAATATCGTGAATTTTATAATCGCCAAATATAATTTCGTTTTTTAAATTTGAGATAAATTTTCTACCATTTTTAGAATTAATAAACTCTAAACCAAATTTATAACCAATAGTTAGATTATTATTTTGGGTTTCTTTTATGATTTTTTTTACTTTTGAAATATTCTTAGTATCACAGGCAATAAAGACTTTATTTTTCCTCATTTAATTTTTTATTCCAAAATTTCGATGTTTTAAAAATCACTGAATATTTTTCACTAACAAAAATTCTCTCATTNGTTTTTGGATTTCTAGCATACTTTGCTTTTTGTAATTTAGTTTCTAATGTAAATATATCTCTTAATTCAACTCTTTCATGTCTTTTAAGAGAATTTTTTATTTCGTTCAAAAAGATTTCAATTAATTTTTTTAAGTCTTTTTTATAAAAATTTGGGTAGTTATTTGCTAGTTTTCTTAGTAACTCTGAATTTTTAGTCGCCAATTATTTACTCTTTATCCTTTTTTTTTTTATCAACTAACTGCTCTGACAAAGATGAGAATGGAAGATTTTTACCACTCAATGGGCTAGAAAATTTCGAGACAGCCTCTTTGTTTTGAAGCTCTTCTAATAATTTAATACTCAAGCTAACTTTCCTTTTTTCAAAGTTTAATTCTGAGATTGCCGCATCAATTCTTTCTCCACCAACAAATCTTGATGGTCTAGCATCAGATGCACTTACAGCAATATTTGATTTCTTTATTAAAAAATCTAATTCACAATTTTCGGGTTTTACAATAAGTCCTTTATTATCCGATGATATCACACTAACTGTAATTATATCATTTACTTTTTTGTCTTTAAACCAATTAAAAGGATCTTTACCAAGTTGTTTCACCCCAACCCTTACCTTTTGATCATCTTTCTTAATTTCTAAAACCTTTACTTTTATGCTATCACCTTTCTTATATTTCTTAAGTTCATCCTCTGGATTACTAGTATAGCTAAGATCGTTAGCATGTAAAAAACCGTCAATTTCAAAACTATCAAGTTTTATGTATAATGCATACTCATTAGAGCTTGAAACTATTCCGTTTATCTCACTACCCTCTGGAAACTTATCCATAAACACTTGATAAGGATTGTCTAAAGTTAGCTTATGTGAAATTGCAACTCTTCTTTTATCCTTATCAATTTCTGTAATTATACAGTCAATCATATCGCCAACTTTAAAGATTTTCTTTGGAATAATATTCCTTTTAGTCCAGCTCATTTCACTGCTATGTAATAAGGTGCTTAGTCCTGGCTCCAATGAACAAAAACATCCATAATCGGTTATCTTATCAACTTTTACTTTATATTTACTTCCTACTTCATAATTGCTTATATGCTCAAAAGGATCAGGAGAAAGTTGTTTTATAGAACATCCTATTTGTAATTTTTCCATATCTATAGAAATAATTTTTAGGTCATGCTTTTCACCTATATTAAAAATTTCATCTGGGTGATTGACTCTTGAGTAAGATATTTCTTGCAAATGTACTAAAACATCAATTTCGTTATTAACTTCAAAAAAACATCCAAAAGACGAGTATCCCTTAACTACAGCATCTTTGATAATATCGCCAACTTTGAACTTCTCAACAATTTTAGCTTTATCTTCTCTTTTGTTTGAGGAGACTATTTGCCTACGGGACACGCAAGCGTTTCCTCTCAATTTGTCTAATTTTATTATTGCAAATTTTTGTTCGACACCTATTAAATGATCAATGTTCTTAAGAGGCTTATCACTTACTTGGGAACCAGGACAAAACATTAAAGATCCCGTTTTTGTATGCTCTACAATAACACCACCTTTACATTTGCTTGTAATTTTTCCAACTATAGATTCATTATTTTCGTAAGCTTTTTCAAGTTCATACCAACCTTTTATCTTTTGAGCTTTTATAGCAGATACTAGCACCTCTCCATTTCTGTCTTCAATTTTTTCTAAAAGCACTGGTATATTCTCTCCAACTAAAATCTTGTCTTTTAGTCCAATCATTTTTAATTCGTTGATATCAACTATTGGTTCGCTTTTAAGGCCAGAAATGAAAATAAATACAAACTTGTCAGTAATTTTTGTAATCTTACCTTCAATTATTTTGCCTTCTTCAATTTTATTTCTAGATAGTTGAGAGTTTAATAGTTTTTCAAATTGTTGATTCTTTTGTGATTTTAGATCTTTGTAAATTTCCATTAATTTTTTAATTTTTTGTCCATAATTGATTTAATTTTTTNAAAGCACGCTTTCTTACTTAATTTAGAAGTATTAATCAAGATTGAATCTTTGGTTTTTTTCAAAGGACTTAGTACTCTATTTCTATCCAAATTATCACGATTTCTTAGGCTTTTTAGAACATCTTTATATAAAATTCTTTTTTTTAGCTTTTTAAATTCTAAATACCTTCTTCTAGCCCTTACTTTTAAGTTTGCTGTTATATAAAATTTAAACATTGCATCTTTCATGATTACTGAAGTTATATCCCTGCCATCTAATACTGACCCAGAGAATTTTTTAGGAGGATTATATGCACACTTTAATTGAAAATTTTTTACAAGTTTTCTTATTCTTAAATTTTTGGCAATGAGTGACGCTGATTTAGCAACTTCGTCAGACAATAAAGTCTTATCATTTAAAATATTTAAATTTACTTTATCGACATACTTTTTTATGAGATTATTATTAAAATCATTTTGATATTCAATTTTTAACTTTCCAATTAATCGGTAAATTTTTCCAGTATCTAAATATAATAGATTATAATGTTTGGCTATATATTTCGCTTGTGTTCCGGCACCAGCGGCAGCAGGAGAATCGATTGCAACTGTTATTATGTTTTTTCTTTTTTTCACTTTATCACAGCACCTAACTTTTTAATTAAATCTAAAAAATTTGGGAATGATGAATTTATTGAATCTGTATCATATATTTTCCATTTACCCCCCAAAGTTAAAGCTGCAATACAAGACATCATGAATACTCTATGATCTTTTTTGAATCTTTTAACAGTATAATTACCGTCCAATTTAAGTTTTGGATTTCCATAAATTTTAATATCATATTTTTTTCTTTCTACTCTTATGCCAATCTTTTTTAAAAAATTTACAGCAATATCTAACCTTGGACTTTCTTTTTTATTCATTTCACCTAAATTTTTAAATTTTGAAATGCCTTTTGCTTTAGATGCTGCTAAAAAAATAACTAAAAATTCATCAATTGCAGAACTATTTAAATTTTTCGGACAATTAATTCCTTTTAGATTTGTTGAACTTTTAACAAGTATATCTGAAATTATTTCACCTTTATATTTTTTTTTATTTTTTAGGATTATTTTTGCATTCATTCTGTTTAAAATTTTTATTATCCCCAATCTTGATTTATTTACATTTATATTTTTTACTATCAGTTTTGATTTTTTTGATAGCAAAGTTAAAACTATGAAAAAAGCACTTGAGCTAATATCTCCAGGAACCCTGTATTCAAACCCTTCAAAATTATGTTGACCGTTTACTTCAATAAAATCAAAGTTTTTTTTTGAGGTTATTTTTATAGGTACACCAAGATTTTTTAAGATAAGCTCAGTATGATTTCTTGATTTTTTTGCTTTTATTTTAGTTTTGCCACTTGCTTTTAAAGCTGCAAGTATTACAGCACTTTTACATTGTGCACTTCCACGATTTTCAATATATTTTATTGGTCTTAAAAAATTTGATCCAAGGATTTTCACAGGCAAGCTTTTATTTTTAGAACTTAATACAGCACCAAATTGCTTTAGTGGTTCTGTAACTCGTAGAAAGTCACGAGTTGAAAGGCTTTTATCTCCAATTATTGTAATTTGATTTTTTGAGTCTACGAGTAATCCTAAAATTAATCTTGCAAAAGTTCCCGAATTTCCCGCATTTAAAACTACTTTTTTTTCCGTATTAAATCCTTGTAATCCAAATCCATCAATCTCGTAATAATTTTTGATTTTCTTGAAATTAATTCCAAGCTTTCCTACGGATTTTAAAGAATTCAAAACGTCATCAGACTCTAACAAATTATACAATTTAGACCTTCCAATTGCTTGTGATGCTAATAATACACATCTGATCGAGATACTTTTGTCTCCACTAACTTTTATTTGATTGTTAAAAGGATTAATTGTCTTTTCAATTAAAGAGTAATTTTTCATTGATGAATTAGTTTATATTAAATTCATCTCCAAAATACATGGTTTTTGCTTGTTTATCACTAATAACTTCTTTTGGACTTCCAGATGCAATTATTTTTCCATTAGATAGTATAATGGCTCTGTCCACACAATTAAGAAGATCTCTTGCCTGATGATCGCAAACTACAATAGAAATTTCCTCTGATGATTGTAAATTTAAAATTATTTCTTGTAGCATTTTAATTGTTAAAATATCTAGTGCAGCAAATGGCTCATCTAATAATAATATTTTAGGATCATTCACTAGGGACATAGCAATTACAAGTTTCTTTTTTTGTCCACCTGATAAATTTTTTGATTTAATCTTCAATAATGACTCGAATTCGAATTGAGTTATTAATTTACTTAATTTCTGGTCTCTTAAATCTTTTTCTTTAATATGAATTTCGGAAACTAATTTTAAGTTATCCTCTAAAGTAAGGTCATGTATTAGACCTCCGTATTGAGGAACCAATCCTAATTTAAATTTAGTGAATCTTTCATTTATTGGAAGTTTTGTTGAGTTTATCCCGTCTATAATTATATCACCGTAATTAGGGTCCTTAAGTCCTGTAATTAAGTTAAAAATTGTTGATTTTCCTACCCCATTTGGCCCCAACATTCCTAAAATTTCCTGTTTATTAATATTCAAGTTTAAATTTTCTATAATTTGTCTTTTATTATAAAATACAGATATATTTTTTAATTCTATAATTGGATCATCTGTTTTATAGTTTTTTATTCGGAATTTTTTAATTAAAGCCATTAGTTTGTTGTAACTTCGATATTATCTTTTGAGTTTATTTTTATATCTTTGGTGATCATATCCATAGTAATTCTTTGAGCTTTCATTGAAGATCTATTGTCTTCTATTATAACATTATTATAAGCTACAGCAATATTTTTACTAATATTTAAATCTAAATTATCACATATTATTGTCTTATCTTCATATTTTATTTTTACATCTTTATAAAATTTAGAATTTTGACTTGAATAATTATACTGCGCAAATCTTGAAGTTATATAAATATTCGATTTTTCTTTTGAGGTAATTGATCCACTTACATTTTCAAGGTCCAAAATATTATTATTTTTTAAGTTTGTCCTTCCTAGTTTGGCTAATATTTTGAAGATATCACCATTTTCATTTGAAGATATATACTCAATCCCTTTGGTTAAATTTTCTAAATTATCTTTATCGTTATCTTTATCATTTAATACAATTTTTTTACTTTGATTTGTTAGATTATCATTTAATTTGATCTCTAATTTATTATTAACTATTTTATCTTTCATTACTTCATTTTGTTTTTTTTCAATATTAATTAGCTCATTCTTTTTATCAATATTGACCTCCTCTAATATTTCTTGATCTGGGGTATTATTTAAAACTTTATTTGTTTCGCTTAACTCAGGAAGCTTCTCTCTTGCTTCTTTATTTTTTAAAGGCCCTGAATAAAAATATAAAAAATATATTCCACCAAGAATTATAACTATTAGTAAAAAAAGAATAATTTGTAATAGGGATTTTATAGACATTAATTAATATTAGATTTCAAAATATCATGCATATGAATTAAACCTATGGTTTTTTTGGTTTTTTTTCCTTTGTGAACACATAGTGAGGTAATTTTTTTTGAGTTCATAATTGAAAGCGCTGCGGCTGCTAAAGCATCTTCTTCGATAGTAATTGGGTTTTTTTTCATTACTTTTGAAAGCTTTAACTCATCAAACTTACTATATTTTTGAGCAATTCTTTTTAAATCGCCATCAGTAATAATTCCTTTAGTATAGCCTTTTTTATTTTGAATTATAAGAACCCCAACTTTTTTATCACTAATTATTTTTAATGCCTTTTTCATTAAAATATTTTCATCCACAAAAGGAATTTTTCTGCCTTTGATCATTAAGTCACCTACTGTTTTAAGCTTTATAGCTAGAGTTCCACTTGGATGAAATTTTTTGAAATCAAATTTTGTAAAATTTTTTGATTTCATGCAGGTGATCGCTATAGCATCCCCCAGAGCTAATTGATTAATAGTTGATGACGTAGGTACAATATTTTCTGGACCAGCCTCTTTTATATTTGGCATTAAAAATGATACATCTGAATTCTTATAAAGAACTGAATCTTTTTTTGATGTTACACCAATTAATTTAATATTTTTATTTCTAGATGAATACTGAATTATATTTTTTAGTTCATCACTTTCACCGCTATTACTAATTAAAATGATAATATCATTCGAAGTTATTTGACCCATATCTCCATGGCTTGCGCTAGATGCGTCTAAAAAAAAAGACGGTGTCCCAGTAGAAGATAAAGTAGCAGCCCATTTTCTAGCTATAATCCCGCTTTTGCCAACACCAGAAATTATAACTTTTCCATTTTTGCAATTTAAGATTAATTTAATAACTTTATAAAATGATTTATTTATACTTTTTTTTAGATATTGTAATGCATCAATTTCATATTTAATTACATCTTTTGCAATACTTTGTATTTTTTTAGTTTGCATTTAATGGGACCAAATATCCGAAGTAAATGATGCTAAATCCAAATCAACTCTACAATGAATAAATTTAATTGCCTCGTTGTATAATTTAATTCTTTTTTCTCTTATCAAAATTTTTATTAAATTATTATAAATTTCATGAAGATAAACAACATCTTTTGCACAATATTGTAATTGTTTATCTGAAAGTTCTCCACCAAAATCTGAGGATTGAAGATTTTTACTTATATCTGTTCCCGTAAATTCTTTGATTAAATCTTTCAGACCATGTTTATCACTATAACTTCTAGCAATTTTACTCATTATTTTTGTACAATTCACATTTTCCACATTAACATTTAAATATTTTTTTATAAAAAGCAGATCTGCTCTAGCATAGTGAAATATCTTACTAACTTTTTTATCTGATAGTATTTTTTTTAAATTAGGAGCATTGTAAGTATCTCTATTTAATTTGACTATATGAGCATCTTTCTTTCCCGTAGAAATTTGAACTAAACATAGCTGATCTCTTTCCACATTTAAGCCCATAAATTCACAATCAATTGATATATTGTCACCTAGCATTAATTGATCTGGTAAATCTTCATTGTGTAATTTAATATCTAAATTCATTTGATAGAATATATATATGAAACATAAAGAAATTCTACTTTTCGGTGCCTCAGGCCAGATAGGCAGAAATCTTATTCGAAAATTAACAAAAAATAACTATAAAATTACAGCAGTTACAAGAAATATTCATAGAGCTGGCTATATTTTAAAGACACAAGCAAATCCTGGTTATTTAAAATTAGTGGAGCTAAAAACATTTGATTTAAACAAGATAGATGAATTAATAAAAAATTGTTCAATTTGTATTAATTTGGTTGGAATTTTATACGAGAAAAAGAAAAATCATTTTAAATTAATTCATACGGAACTACCCAACTTACTATCTCAATTGGCGAAAAAGCACAAATTAGATAAATTTATACATTTGTCTGCATTGGGAGTCGAACGAGCAAATGATAGTCTCTATGCATTAAGTAAACTNGAAGGTGAAAAAAAAATTATAGAAAATTTCAGTAAATATATAATTCTAAAACCATCTATTGTTTATTCAGTCGATGACAATTTTACGACTACTTTCATGTCTTTGTTAAGTAAGCTTCCCATAATGCCACTTTATTACAACGGAGAAACAAAATTTTCTCCAATACATGTAACAGATCTAGTTGACATAATTTATGAAATGATAGAAACAAAAAAAAATAGTTTAACATTAGAATGTATAGGTCCAGAAGTATTATCATTCAAAGAGATGCTTCAAAAATTATTAAAATTAATTCAAAAAAAAAGAATATTACTTCCTCTGCCTATCCAAATTGCTAATTTCTCTGCAAAAATACTACAGATACTTCCTGATCCTCTTCTCACCGAAGATCAATTAAGGTTGTTAAAATATGATAATTGTAAAAGTGATAAATATAAAAACAACTACGATCTAGGTTTTAATACGAAAAGAAAATTTGAAGTTGAGGTAGAAAAATATTGTTACAATTGGAGGAAAGGGGGACAGTTTGCCAAACAAAATAATGCAGGAAATTTAAAATGACAAATTTTATCGTTATAGGGATTTGTGTTATATTATTATTTGCTGTGGTCTTCGTTTCTATAAAACCAATAAGCATGGGAATAGAAGCCAGACGAGAAAAAAAAGATTATTCGAATGACGTAAATTCAGAGGAAGAACTTAATGATGATGAAGATATGACAGCAAACTCTAAATTGTCAGACGAATTAAAAAAATTATATTCATTGAGAAAAGAGGGAGTTTTAACTGATGATGAATATCAAAAAGCAAAAAAAAAGTTATTAGGTTAAGCTGATTTAATTTTTTTTTCTATAAACTTAGGCATTTCGTCATCCTTATCAATAACCTCTTCTTTTTTGCCTTTAGGCTGAAATACGATCATTAAATGTAGTGGACAATATGAAAATTTATCAACATTTTTTCTTCCACAAAATCGTGAGGCTTTCTCATCAGGATTCCCTTCCATATATTTGCAAGTTTCTTCTGTTAATTCTTCTAAAGTTAAATTTTTTGCTGGTTCAAAGTTCTTATCAAGCAAAAAAGATTTAAATTTACTTCTACGGCCTTTTAATTTAATTTTATTATCATCTGTTTTTAAGCTATTTCTATGCATCTGAACAGATGCACGTGTCTTAATCTTAGAAGATAAATTAAGCCTATGAGCTTTCCCAATTACTGCGTTTCTTGAAACACCTCCAATAATTTCAGCTATCTGGCTTGCAGTTTGTCCTTTTCCCCAAAGTTCTTTAAGTTTATTAACTTTCTCTTCAGTCCAACTCATAATCACTACATTTAGTATTTAAAAAGTATATTATAACATCATCTTGCATATACAATTTTAAAACAAGATTTTTTTTTTATTTTTCAACAAATATGAAGAAATTAATTATAACTAGAGGTTGCAAATTTATGTGTGAAATCAATAAAAAAAAATTATAAATAAATATGAGTGCATTAGCTAAAAATTATAAAAGAAAAAACCTATCCTTTTCGAGGGGAAATGGAAGCTTCCTTGTAACAAAATCCGGCGAGACATATTTAGATTTTGTACAAGGTATTGCTGTCAATTCTTTAGGTCATTCTAATAAAAATTTGATAAAAGCTATCAATATTCAATCAAAAAAGTTATGGCATGTTTCTAATGCCTTTCAAATTCCTGAAGGAGAAAAATTAGCAAAGAAACTTGTTGAAAGAACATTTGCAGATTCAGTTATATTTCAAAATAGTGGAGCTGAAGCAACAGAAGCAGCCATAAAGGTAGCTAGAAGATACTTTTATTCTATAGGAAAACCAAAAAAAAATAGAATTATTTGTATTAAAAATTCATTTCATGGAAGAACATTGGCTACTATTCATGCAAGTGGATCAAAAAAGATGACTGAAGGTTTTGGACCGAAAATTCCTGGATTTGATCATTTTGAATTTGGAGATCATAGAAAATTAAAATCTCTTATAAAAAAAGATACCGCGGCGATAATGATTGAGACCATAATGGGAGAGGGTGGAATAAAGGTAATACCTAATTGGTGCTTAAAATCTTTAAGAAAATTGTGCTCAAAAAATAAAATACTTTTAATATTGGATGAAGTTCAATGTGGAATTGGAAGATCAGGCAAATTTTTTGCTTTTGAACATGCAAATGTTAAACCTGATATCGTTCCTATAGCAAAAGGTATTGGTGGTGGATTTCCAATGGGTGCAGTTTTAATGACCAAGAAAGTTGCTAAGGCAATGGTTCCAGGTACTCATGGTTCCACTTTCGGAGGAAACCCATTAGCCATGTCAGTTGGTAATGCAGTTTTAGATCAAATAAATAGAAAATTACTTAATAATGTAAATTTAATGTCAGAATATTTTTTTTCTAAACTAAATATTATAAAAACAAAATACCCAAAAATAATAAAAGACATAAGAGGTGTAGGATTATTAATTGGTATTCAGCTTTATAATGATCAAACAGATTTTATTAATAAACTTATGGAAAATAAATTATTAACTATTAGAGCAGCTGAAAATGTCATAAGAATTT
>FUFK010055300.1_pt1 | contig 11539 bp, 20 predicted proteins | sample 1021851 | NCBI WGS metagenome assembly FUFK01 (sample SAMEA51879418, study PRJEB19060) | metagenome
TGGCCGCTCGGGTTGATCACATTCATGCCCGAATCGGCCATGCTCAGGGGCCCTCCGTCAGCCACCCTTTCGCACCGGAATGGGCTGAGGCTCTCGAGAGCCATCGCCGCTGTTGGCAGTTGTTTCTCGATCAGAGCGCGAGGCCCGAACGGCCGATCACGATGACGCCTGAGTTTGGCCCCGATGGCTACATGCCGCTTCAGCCATTCACAGCTNCACCNCTTGCGGATGTTCAGCTNCTCAATGCAGAGATGGCCTCATGGCTGCGTTCCTCAATGCTGNTTCCNGCTGATCCCAACCGTTCTCGGTAGAGACCCTGCCANTGCAGGATCCTTCGTTCCAGCNGATGCGGAGGCCCTGGCTGGAAATCNTCTTGATATCCGTGTTGGACTGATTCAACCAAAGCCTTGTCTTCGTCCAGAAAGGTGAGCATGTCCCTCAGCCAGGCGTCGGCNGTGGCTGCATCCATGGCGTCGCTGCCTGCGAACANGTGCAATTGCATCGTGCAGCGGTCGGGTCGTTCGGGCATGAATTCCAGCCATNCCAANCGCCCGTCTGGCCAGACCAGNAGATGGCTCCATGGCGGCAGNCCGAAGGTGAGGAATCGACCACCGTCCNNGTGGGGNGTCTCCAGAAGGTTGTTGTGTTGGCTGAAGCGATGGCGGTAATCCCNCACCGGCCCTTGTTCGCGGTGCAGCGTTGTCGGATGGGCAATGGCGACGTGGTAGTCGTCAAGTGTGTTGTCGTGGGCGATCTTCCAGTTGCAGGCCAGGCTGCTTCGGCTCTGGCGCAGCAGGGTGGATGAAGTATTCCAGGCTGCTCCGGCTTCGGTATGAACCAGCTGCAGCTGCTCCTCGAGCGTTAGAGCCTGGTCGCTGAAAGCGATCCAGATCAGTGGGCCATCGATGCGGCAGGAAAGCTCTTGCAATCCCCATCTCTGCCGGTCAAAGTCCTGCACAAAATCGGCTTCACGTGCCGCGGCCAGCAGCTCTCCGCGCAGGTTGTACGTCCAGCCGTGGTAAGGACAAACCAGGCGTCGACAGGACTGCCCCATTCCTCCGCCTTGCCGAAATGCAACACCGCGATGGGGACAGCGGTTGCGAAAAGCACGGGGATGCTCTCCTGTGGGCCAGGTGAGCAGAAGTGGCTGATCCAGCATGGTGATGGCCAGCACCTCTCCCGGTTGGAGATGGCTGATGGGTGCAACCGGATGCCAGTAGTGGTTGGCATACGTGTGGATGTCCCATTCATGCATCGCGTCGCCGCGGTACAGCGATGCAGGAAGGAACGTCTGATTCAACACGGCTTCACTTGGGACAGTTCAGTCAGGACAGTGCCGGCTCCAGCTCCCGCATGGTGGCGGAGAGGGAACGACGCATGGAGAGGAAGTCGCTGCTTAGGCGCAGCTGATCGAGATCGGTTTTATCGAGATCGACATCGAGGGATCGAATGATTCGCCCTGGATTTGGGGCAAGCACGTGGACGCGCTGGGCCAGCACCAAAGCTTCTTCAACGTCGTGGGTGATCAGCAGAACGGTCAGGCCTGTTCGTTGCCAGAGCTTGAGCAGGAAGTCCTGCATCGATTCGCGGATCTGTAGATCCAGAGCCCCGAAGGGTTCATCCAGCAGCAGGATGCTGGGGTTGGTGGCGAGGGCCCGGGCGATGGCCACCCTCTGCTGCATGCCGCCCGACAGTTCGCGCGGCAATTTTGTGGCGGCGTCACTAAGGCCAACCACTTCGAGGAAATAGGCGGTTCGCTCCTTGATCTCTGCTGCTTTCATCCGCTGAAGTCGCATCCCGAAGGCAACGTTTTCAGCGGCGTTGAGCCATGGATAAAGGCTGTATTTCTGAAACACCATGCCCCGGTCTGGCCCGGGACCGGAAACTGGGGTGCCGTCAACAGTGATGCTGCCGCTGCTCGGTTGATCCAGACCAGCAATCAGCCGCAGAATCGTGCTCTTCCCGGACCCAGAGCTGCCCACAAGGGCCATGAAGTCTCCGGATTTCATGGAAAACGACAGGTGATCGAGGATCAATTTCTCCCCGAAACGCTTGCTGAGGTTGTTAACGATCAGTTCCAAGGCTCACACCGCCCATTTGCAGCTGAGACGCAGCAACAGCCTGAATCCCATGTCGATGGCGAAGCCGATCAAGCCGAGAACGATCAACTCGGCGAAGATCTGATCGGTGCGGAAAAAGCGCTGAGCCAGCTGGATGCGTTTGCCAAGGCCCACTTCCGCGGCCACCAGCTCAGCCACCACCACAAGGTTCCAGGAGGTTGCGATGTTGATTCGCAACGTGTCGATGATGCTGGGCAGGCTGTAGCGGGCAACGACTTGCACCAGCACCTGCCGGCTGCGACCACCCAGGGTGAGTGTGGTTTCGATGAGTTCTTTGGGAACGAACTTCACCGCATCCATCACCATCAGGATGTTGAAGTAGATCGTGCCGAGAAAAATCAGAGCGATCTTGGGTTCCTCCCCGATGCCGAGGTAGATGATCAGCAGAGGGATGAATGCCGCTGCAGGCATGTAACGCAGCATGGCNATCAGCGGCTCGCAGATCGCGCAGATCGCTGGGTACACCCCCATGCAGATGCCGATCGGCACCGCCAGAAGTGTGGCGAGAAGAAATCCTCCGAACACGCGNCCGGTGCTGGCCACAATGTCNTGGAAAAGGATTCCGCTCTCGGCCATGGAGGCCAGGGAGCGGAATACGGCCTGCGGAGAGGGAAGGAATTTTTCATCCACCAGTCCGAGGGAAGCGATGGCGGTCCAGAGCAGCAGGGGCACCAGCAGTGATGCNACCTGCAGGCCGCCACGCACNGCCTTGGATGGCATGGCACCAAGGGTGAACAGGGAGAGAAGCCCATTGCTTCTCNCCTTGCNGGNAGCGGCGGCCGTGGNAGNCATCAGGAGGCGGCGACCTTCTTGATGAAGCTGTCGTCAAACAGCTTGCTCATGTCTGGTTTCTCAGGGATGAAGCCCACCGAAACCATGAAGTCGGCCATCGACTCAGCGGCGAACGGCATGAACTTCATTCCCTCACCAGCGCTGAAGGCCTCGAGGTTTTCCTCGATGGAGAAGAAGCGGGTGCCGTCTTTGTACTGCTCGTATTCCTCAGTGGGAATGCCGGCACGCTTGGCCATGATCGCCTCGGATTTTTCGGGGTTCTTCTCCATGAACTCGCGAACGTCCCACCAGGTCTTCACGATCTTCTGCACATCGTCGGGGCGCTCCTTGATCAGATCACCGCTGACGGTGAGCAGATCAGGAATGGCACCGGGATACTCCTTGGAGCTGGCNATCACCTGCGCACCTTCNCGCTGCATGGCGGTGCCTGTATANGGAGGGAAGGCACCAACGGCATCNACCTGACCGGCCGCGAATGCAGTGGCTGCCTGATCGGTGGGCATGCCTTTGATCACCACGTCGTCGCGGCTCAGGCCCGCATCCTTGAGGGCCAGGCTGAGCAGNTAGTCATCCACAACGCCTTCCTCAACAGCAACGGTCTTGCCTTTGAGATCGGCGATGGATGTGATGGAGGCATCGGCAATGATCTGGTCATTGCCAGCAGAGTTGTCGTTCACCAGAACCACCACTTCACCGCCGTTCTCACCCGGCAGGAAAGAAATGGTGTCGTTCAAGGTTTGGGAGTTGCCGTCGATCTTGCCAGCGGCGAAGGTTTCCATCGACTGCACGTAGCCGTCGAACCACTTCATCTCCACATTCACGCCGTTCTTCTCGAACAGCTTTTCCTCCACGGCAATCGCCCAGGGCCACCATCCGGCCCAGTTGCTGTAGCCCAAAACGATCGGTGTGCCGCCCACCGTCGGTGTGGAGGGCTTGGAGCAAGCGACGGCCAGCACGATGGCGAGGCCGGCGAAGAGAAGGTTGCGCAGTTGTTTGGTCATGGCATGGGCGGGAGGAACAAGACGTTGGATTGATCTGCTCAGGCGGTGGCCAGAGCAGGGGTTGTGGTGGTTCGGCTGGCGAGGGCTTGCCGCACCCAGATGTGCCAGGCATCCAGGCCTTCACCCGTCAGGGCGGAGACCTCGATCACCGTGGCGTTGGGGTTGATGCTGTGAATGTTGCGGCGGATCGCTGCCACATCCACAGGCAGGTGGGGCAGAAGATCCACCTTGGTGATCAGCACCACATCCGCGTTGCGGAACATCAGGGGGTACTTGAGCGGCTTGTCATCGCCCTCGGTCACGCTGAGCAACGCCACTTTGTGGTGTTCCCCAACGTCAAATTCCGCAGGGCAGACAAGGTTGCCNACGTTNTCCACGAGCAGTAAATCCAGCGCGGAAGGATCGAGCCGTTGTTGCAGCAACTTCAGGCCACCACTCACCATGGCCGCATCAAGGTGGCAGGCTCTGCCTGTGGTGATGGGCACCACCGGGATGCCAACNGNTTCCAAGCGGTCGGCATCCAGCTGGGTGGTCATGTCGCCTTCCAGCACGGCCATGCTGAGTTCGCGAGCCAAGGCTGGGAGGGACCGTTCGAGCAGGGCGGTTTTTCCTGCGCCTGGGCTGCTCATCAGGTTGAGGCAAAGCAGNTCCCANCTTTGGAAATGCTCGTTGTTGTGTTCGGCCTGATGGTTGTTGGCGGCNAGCAGATTGAGGCCGAGGGTGTCCTCAAGAGGCATATGCATGGCAAAAGNGGGGGTATTGGTTTCAGCGCTGACGCTGGATTGGNGNGGACTCAAGGGCAGCGGCGGCATCGCTGCGGTAATCGATGCTGCGGATGCGCAATTCCCTACCGCTGACGATCTCCTCAAGCGGGTGATCGCAGCAGGGAGAGCGATAGGCGTTTTCGGGCACGGGGTCGTAGGTGCCGTTGCAGATCAAGCAGCGGCCCACAAAGGGGATTTCCGTGATCGTGAGCCGGGATCCATCCAGCCAGGTGCCCTGCACCGCAGCNTTGTAGGTGGTCACCAGCTGATCGGGTTCAACGCAGGTGAATCGCCCCACATCGAGATGAACGGTCTCGACCATCGCAGAGGTGTCTTCGCGACGGTCGCGCCATTCATTCAGGGAGATCAGCAGGCACTTGGTCATGTCGACTTCATGCATGGCCTATCTCCACTTCTGATCAACGTTCATGTTGCAGGTGTCGCTGATCCACTCCGGCTTCTCTTTGCGGGGCAACTGACCGCTCACCACAAGGTGGGCCATGGTGTCGCAAATCACCCGGGTGGCCATCAGGGAGGTCATGTCACTGATGTCGTAGGGAGGTGAAACCTCAACGATTTCAAGGCCGCAGACGGGAACGTTGCGCACGATCAGCTCGAGCAGCTTGAGCGCTTCNCGNGGCATCAGGCCACCGGGCTCAGGCCAGCCAGTTCCCGGCACGAAGCCGGCATCGATGCAGTCAATGTCGAAGGAGATGTAGACGCAGTCCGTGCCATCGGTGGCTCGTTCAATGGCGTACTGGGCTGCGGCTTCCAGCCCCATTTCGGTGATGTCCGTCACCGTGAGCACATTGGTGCCCCGCTCCCTGCAGACCTTGACGCCCTCNCGNGGCACTTGCCAACCACCAATGCCCAGCTGCACCAGGTTTTCTGCCGGGGCGTTGGCCATGTTTGTGGCATGGAACCAAGGGCAGGTGTGCATCCGCTCATCAAGGTCGATCTCCTGGGTGTCGACGTGGCGATCGAAATGGATGATTCCCACTTTTTTGTCGCCGAGATGGCGACACACCCCACGCACCGTGGGGAAACCGATCGAGTGGTCGCCACCGAGGATGATCGGGAAGGCGCCGCTCGAGAACACGTGGGCGATGCCTTTGGAGATCTGATCGAAGCTCTTTTCGTTGTTGGCCGGGATCGTGAAGATGTCACCCACATCGCAGAGGGTGATCTGTTCACGCAGGTCGACCCCCATTTCGTAGTTGTAAGGGGTGTAAAGCGCTGAAATTCGTCGGATCCCCTGGGGGCCGAAGCGCGTTCCGGGCCGGTAGGTGGTNCCGCAGTCGTGGGGTACACCAACGATGGCAACGTCGTAATTGCCCACTTGGTTCACATCTTCCAAGTAGGGCGCCTTCATGAAGGTGTTGATGCCGGCGAAATGCGGCAGCTCACCTCTGGAGAAGGTGGAGATGTTGCGGTCAACAATGCTTTCGGCGGCTTCAAGCCCGAAGCGTTTGGCCTGGTCAACTTCTTGCTGCCAGCCAGTGAGTGGAAGCTTGCGTTCNTTNTCGAGTGCCTGCATGCCTTCGCTGGGATGCGAACGCTGGAAGGCCCCTGAAGGGTCCGATGGGGATGACATCAAACAAGGGAGTGTGCGTTGAGGCGGTCTCCCGGGCTTTTGTCCCTCCGTGCAACCGGCAAGGCCGGTGGAAACCTCTTGGACCAGGCATCCCCGTGAAGAGATCGGAACCCTAGGTTTCATCCGCAATTTCACTGTCTGCGGCTTTGATGCTCTGCGGAGTGTGAACCGCTACAAATGATTGGTGTGGCNGATTTTGCAGAAGATGNCTGTTGGGTAACAACAGCTGCTAACAGCANGTAACANGCCAATTCGCGTTGTNAATCGNNCTGCTTAGCGTTTGCTCAACACGAATGATTGCTGTGAGTGAATCCTTCGGTGGTCTGCCCAATAAAGAGTTGAGTTCTGGTGTGTCGCAGTGGTGGCGCGAACGGGTTCAACACCTGATTGATTGCGGCCGGGCTGAGGATGCCCGCTGCCTTTACCTGGAGTTCGGGGAGGACAGTGCAGGAACGCTGGGTTTCTGAGNAANCNGCATAAAAAAGGAGGGTTCCCTAGGCCCTCCCGGAGTCGACGCATTACCCCTCACCGGGGTNNANCAAGTGTTACGTGCTGAACACTCAAGCGCTGTAAGTGTTGATACTTATTCCTGGCCGCAACAATCAACTTAAGGATTGTTCCTGACGCCGCAGAATTTCATAGGCCTGCCAGAGACCCTCAACGTCAGAGCACACCGCGTGTCGATTGCAGACGCGATAGCGGCCCTGGCCGATGGCATCAATGGTTGTGCCCTTGGAGGTGGCACAGATGCGACTGATGCTCTCCATGGGATTNGCTCAGTGGATCAAGGATCTACAGCCGTGAGGGGGCGCCATGCACATCTGATTTGCAGTTCTAAATCTCTTTTGCAGGAGAAAAGATCCATGGCTAACAGCTCAGCGCCATAAAAAAACCGGGCCAGGCCCGGTTTTTGTTCAGCTTTTGCTGGCGTTTTGAACGCTCAGGCTTTGGAAGGCTTGGTGGTGAGTGCAGCAGACATGGCGGANGCNAGGAGCANGCATCCGGCGACGGCGAGNAAACCCATGGNTGNGGGGGGAGGGAACGACNTGAGCATCNTTCCCACAGCTGGNGTCAGCTTTTGTTGCTGTTGGCACGGAATTCGGAAGAACCTTGCTTNCGNCNGNNCTCGGCCGTTTTCAGAGGCATCTCCTGNCGNTCNAGACANGNNGAGCACAGCANTTTCCCCTTGTTGCGCCAGTACGCCGCCATCGAGCGNTCGATGCGCATGGAGCACCCTTCACAGCGAAATAACGGCATCGACGGCTCCGCGACGCAGCCCTTCTAACGCAACNGNGCGGTTGAACCGGTGTTCTCTGTGACGATGGGTGCGCTTCGCTCGCCCCAGCCTTGTGATGCAGGCCCTGCGTTTGTTGCTGCTCACCCTGATGGCGCCTGTCGCCTCTGCCTCCACGTCGTTTCAGCCCTTGGATCGGGTGGAGGGTTGGTTGATCGAGCGACGTTTGGACGCNAACCAGGATCCGATCTGCCGTGCGTCTATGCCAGGACCTGGCACCTGGTTCTCGGCACGGGTTCATCTGGATGCGNACGACGAGATGGTGGTGCCTGCCGGGCTGCATCGNCCGGACGNAACGAGGCTNGATGGCTGTGCGTGATGCGCTCCGGCGTTGTCGCGCCAGTGTTCTTTATCTGTAGTGGATAAAGCTTTGTGGCNGGGGCCGCTGCTGATCTGAAANCGAGCTATGAAATCAGGGTCGGCAGTTGCAAAATCGTCGACTCCTCACACCACCCGAGCCTCCGCCAAGCGCGGGGGCTTTTTTTTGATTGATCCCGAACAGCACCTTTCGATTTTGTGCTCAGCAAATGTTTTGCGGTTGTGATGTTTTTAACCGCTAGATCTCTGATGTATTGCATCGAGAGGCTTGATACAGGAGGGCAGTGGATCCAGGAGATCTGCTTCAAAACGGAGTTCAAAGCCTTTGTGAATGCCCGCACCAAATCGCGCGCCACGTTGAAGACCTATCGCGTGGTGCATGCCACCTGGAANCAGGTGGTCACCGTTGTGCAGGGATCAGCTGAACCCCATTGATCTGGCTTGCTTCGGCGTTCCCTGAGCCGTTGCGATCCCGAAGACTTCAAGGCTCTTTCTTGGATGTGAAATGTCCTGAGCCATAACCGGTGGCCCAGGGGCCTGTGGGCATGATCCTCACGCGGTATCTCAGCAGTGAAGGTTGGGTGGAGGAGTGTTCCCATGCCAACGCTTTTGATGCCTACATCGACGCACGGCGACGCTGCGTGCTCCGAGGCTGCCCCTATCTGCTGGTGGATGCAGAGACCGGCAGCACGGTCTCAGTGCTCACGGTGAAACAGTGTTTGCATCAGTACGGCGTCGAGGGGGATTTCCCGGCGTGATCGCGTCAGGGGATCGACGCAAGAGCCGGCAGGATGGCGGTTGCTGAAACCTCCCGATGGCGACGTTTCTGGTCACCGGCGCAAACCGTGGGATCGGCTTGGAATACTGCAGGCAGCTCAAGGCCCGTGGCGATGACGTGGTGGCCGTTTGCCGTCAAACCAGTGATGAACTGGAGTGCCTGGGGGTGCGGGTGGAAGCCGGCCTTGAGTTGAGCGACAGCCAAGCCATTGATGACCTGGTGCAGCGACTGGATGGTTTGCCCCTCGATGGCGTCATCCTCAATGCCGGGATTTTGCAGTCGATGGGCCTGATGGATTTGGATCCCTCCGGGATTCGCCGCCAGTTTGAGGTGAACGCCCTTGCTCCTTTGCTGCTGGCCAGGGCGTTGGTGGATCAGATGCCCAACGGAGCGAAGTTGGTGCTGATGACCAGCCGCATGGGGTCCATCGACGACAACAGTTCGGGAGGCTCCTATGGCTATCGGATGTCGAAGGTGGCGCTCAACATGGCCGGAAAGTCGTTGGCGATTGATCTGGAACCGCGGGGCATCGCCGTGGCGATCTTGCATCCCGGATTGGTGCGAACTCGCATGATTCGCTTCAATCCCAGCGGGATCCCCCCCGAGCAGTCGGTGAAGGGGCTGTTGGCCCGGATCGATGGCTTGACCATGGCCACCAGCGGCAGCTTCTGGCATGCCAATGGTGAGTTGTTGCCATGGTGAGGCGGGAGACACGCTTTGGGCTTTGATCCGCGTCAGTGGTCAGGCGGACGCCCTGAACAACGGGTCACCAGCAATGTTGAGGCGTTGCTGGCGGAGAACGACGCTTTGCGTCGCGAGGTGTTGCGGCTCAACCGTGAGTTGGAGCGACTGCAACGTCAGCAACGCCAACGCATTCGTACGGAGCCCAGATCCCATCGCCCCTGGACTGAGCCATCGGCACAAGCTCCACCGCGCATCAGCAGCCAACAGGTGCGGGCCTGGGGGCAGGCCCTGGCTCAGCAGCCGGGATGGACGGCACTGCGTCAGCGCGGATTGGAGCTGTTGATCGAGCAGCTCAACCGCAGTGGTTTTCCTGCCCACTTAACCCTTGAACAGCGGTTGGATCGGTTGGTTCGGGGGCTGGGAACAGATCTCATGGCGGCGGTGGGAGCCAAGCCGAACAAGCAAACAACGGCCGTTCTGGCGGCGTTTGCCTTGTTTGGGGTTCGCGCCAGTGAATGGCTGGATGAGGATCCACAGCGTGTGGTGGAGCAGTTGCGTCAGCGGCAGGACCAATCAGGTTCAAGGCGGCAGGGTCGCCGCACCCGAACGGACCAACGTCAAACGGATCGTCAGGACGATGGCCACGCCCGTGATCCACGCCGTGCCGCTTTAAGGGTGTTGGGCTTGGAGGCCAACGCGTCCCTCGCTGAGATCAAGCAGGCGCATCGAAAACTGGTGAAGCAGCACCATCCCGATCTCGGTGGTTCTGCTGAGGCGTTTCGACGCGTCAATGAGGCGTATCAGTCGTTGGTTCAGTGACGCTCTTGTCCGATGATCTGGGGCAGCAACAGGTGGTGTTGATGCCGGTGGAAGTTGGTGTGGTGCTGATTGGTGCTGGCTTTGCCGTGGGTGTGTCCCTCGCCGTCGCCGTTTGGTTTGAACGTTGGAAGGCAAAACAGCCCGATCCTGAAGGCAAATGAGCCATAAAAAAAGCCCCGCCGAGGCGGGGCTTGTAAGGGGTCGTCGTGCTGTTGTCAGCTGGCGACTTTCTGACCGCGATAAACAAGAACCGGACGCTGAACGTTGGATGNAGCAGCGTTGTTCTGGTTGTACTTCTGGCCGCGATAGGTCAGGGTCATGATGGGTTCCTCGAAGCAAGCTCAGGTCCCCGTTCCATGGCCTGAGTCGAACTGCGCCTCGCCNAAGACGATGGTGACACGTGATTGCGTAGCAGTTGCTACAGAACCTTTATAAGGGTGGTGTCAATCCACGTGTCGTTCGTGCTGTTACAGAACAGGAGATCTGTTCAGCTCCGATGGGTTGATTCAGGCCTTTAAGTGCTTCAAGCGCGTTTGGGTGGTGTGTGCACCGGGCGTGGCTTGAGTTGAGGTGCTTTCTGGGTCATCACGGCTGAAGGTGAATTGAATCGATTCTGTCGCCGCTTGAATGGTCGGAATGATGGATCGGCTACCGATCACGAGGTTCAGGCTCTGATCGCTCTGGCTTGGACTCAAAGCTTCCATTAATTCGTTGTTCTGCTGAACAGTTCGGCTGCGATTGAGTGATCCTTGATGCTTACTCAGTGTGAAGCTCATGGCGCCGAAGGACGCCATCCGTACGGTGTGGGCAGGTCAGTTTTCGCGGTCATGAACAGCTCTCAGAGCAAGGATGATTGGGTGAAGGCGCAGCAGCACAAGTTCCATAAACCNATTGATGTCGACACCTTGATGTGGGTGCGCAATCGCCTGATGCGTTTGGAAGTGGAGGCCCGTTGGGCCGACCGCATCTGTGTGTTTGAAGAGTTCTTCCCCAACGACGCGATCATTCCGCGCATCTGAACCTCAGCCATGTTTTTGACTGTCTTTGGCCAGAAGGGTGGTGTGGCAAAAACCTGCACCAGCATTCATTTGGCTTGTGTCTGGGCCCAGCAGGGCCTGTCGGTGTGTGTTGTTGATGCGGATCGCAACCGCTCGGCAACTGCCTACGCAGCCCGGGGGATGCTTCCGTTTGAGGTGGTGCCTGTTGAGGCTGCAGCAAAGGCCACCCGCCATGCCCAAGTGATCATCACCGACGGGCAGGCCAGCAGCCACGAAGATGAACTCAAGAATCTTTCGGCCGGAGCAGATCTTGTTTTGCTGCCCACTACGCCGCAGGCGAGATCGGTTGAGCTCACTGTTGAACTCTCCTCAATCCT